>ERZ791926.69-NODE-69-length-114678-cov-4.960305_pt1 | contig 114678 bp, 114 predicted proteins | sample MGYA00510131_ERZ791926 | MGnify/ENA primary metagenome ERZ791926 (study PRJEB30046, sample SAMN00792052) | human gut metagenome | study: EMG produced TPA metagenomics assembly of the A metagenome-wide association study of gut microbiota in type 2...
ACAGTGCAAATGTATTGTGTTCCTATTCCACAGAAAGCCGCAAAGATGGATCTGGTGTTCAATTGCAAGCCTCAGCGGTGGAGTGTGGAAGGACAGAGGACGGTACGGCTGGAAAGCCGGAGCAACCTCATGAACCCCTTCGCATTCCCGTCACAGCCCGTCTTTAAGGTCTACGGAGATTCGGGCGGTGTGCTGTATGTGGGCGATGAATCCATTACCATCCACAGCATTAAGGATTATGTTCTGCTGAATTGCGAGACGCATAATGCCTACAATGAGGGCGGCTTTTGCAATGAGACCATCCTCTCGGATGATTTCCCGGAACTGCCGGCAGGAAAGACGCAGATCGCATGGACGGGCGGTATTACGGCGGTGGAAGTGACTCCGCGCTGGTGGACGCTGTGAGGAAGGAGGTGGAGCGGGATGATCCCTTGTCTGTATGCATCCATGGAGAAAAAGTTTGACAACAACGGCATCGGCAAGATGGCAGATGCTCATTCCTGTGTGGTGACGGAAAAGCGCAATGGCAGCTTTGAGCTGGAGATGGTCTACCCAGCAGATGGTATCCATGCGGATCAGCTGGAAGAAGGGAACATCATCCTTGCAAAGCCATCCGACACAGGCAGATCGCAGCCGTTCCGTATCTACAAAATCGCAACGCCGATTGACGGCAAGCTGACTGTCAAGGCAAGGCACATCTCGTATCAGCTAAACTTCATTACGGTTTCTCCTTTTGCCACGACCAGCTGCACCGGTGCGCTGGCGGGGCTGGGAAACCACGCGGCATCCGAGTGCCCCTTTGAGGTCTGGACGGATATCTCCTCCAGCGCCTCTTTTCGGCTCTCGGTGCCGTCCTCTTTTCGGAACTGCCTCGGCGGTATCGACGGCTCGGTGCTGGACACCTTTGGCGGAGAGTACGAGTGGGACCGATACACCGTCAAGCTCCATCATCACCGGGGCGCAGACCACGGCGTGCATATCGTCTACGGCAAAAACCTCATCGACTTCAAGATGGAGAGGAACATTGAGAGCGTAATCACGGGTGTACATCCGTACTGGCAGAATTCCGAGACCGGCGAGGTGACGGAGTTGCCGGAAAAGGTGGTGTTGGTGGAGCAGCGGTCGGTGCCGTACCAGAAGATCACAGTACTGGATTGCACCAGTGGATTTCAGGATAAGCCCACGGATGAGATGATGCGCTCCTTTGCACAGGATTATCTGAAGAACACCAGCCTGACCGAGCCACAGGTGGATATCGACATCGACTTTATCCAGCTCTGGAATACCCCGGACTATGAGGATGTGGTGGAAGCGGAGCAGGTGAGTCTGTGCGATACCGTCCATGTGTTTATTTCCAAGCTCGGCATCGAGGTCAGCTCCAAGGTGACCGAAACACAATACGACTGTCTGCTGGAACGCTACGAAGGCATCACGCTATCGAACTCCACGGTCAGCAGCCGGAACTCGTCACTGACCACGGCACTGAGCAGCATCCGGAACACAGCCAATGAAGCCTACAACACCGCGCTCCGTGTAGAGACCAGCATGGGTGAGCAGATCGGCGGCATTTCCGTGTCGATGGTCTATGACGGCACCCTGCTGGCCGGCCTGTTCGGTCTGCACTACCAGAACGTGACCGAGGTGAACGGCGAAACCGTGCGGTATGCCTTCAATGCCGGGTCACTGGCAAAGTCTACCTTTGCGTGGAAAAACAGCCCAGCGGGATTTTTCATTTCCACGGACGGCGGAAAAACATGGGGCTATGGCTGGGAAAAAGACGATTCCCCGGTCAAGACGGCGTTGCTGCTGGAGAACACTCTGCAGGAGCTGGATGAACGCTATAAGAAAGCCGGAGAACTGACTGAAGAACTGCTCGACCAGTTGGATGAGCGGTATAAGACGGCATCCGCCTTGTCGGAAGAACTCATCAAAAGCCTGGACGCACGCTACGGTACGGCAGATAAGCTGTCCGAGGTGCTGCTTGCACAGTTGGATGAACGATATAAAACCGCGTCTGCCTTGTCAGAAGAGCTGATTAAAAAGCTGGACGAGCGGTACGGAACAGCGGATAAGCTGTCCGAAACGTTGCTTGCGAAACTGGATGAGCGGTATGCTCCGCCCATCTGTGCGCAGGAGGCAGCACCAAAGAATCCGAAAACGAATGCACTCTGGATCGATACAACCGCCCTGCGGCTGAAGCTGTGGGACGGAGAAATTTGGCAGACGGTAGGCTATGAGCCGACAACGCCTGAGCCCGATCCGGATACCCCGACAGAGGGAGGAGGCGAAGAAGATGGCAAACAGGAAGGCGAAAGCAGTGGTACAGACAGCGGAGGAACCGGCGCAGGAGGCACTGGTGACTAAGTCGTTCACGGTGTTTCAGGACGTGGAACTGTCATTCACAGAGAATCTGATCCCGACCCACATCCCGGTCAAGCAGTACGACAACCAAGCCCGAAAAGTGCGGTGTCGGCTGTATCAGAACTCGCTGGAGTATAAGGTCAGTAAGGACACCATCGTCAGCTACTCGGCTACTCGGCCGGACGGTGCAGTGTTTCAGTATTCCAGTGAGACCCGCCCGGACCTTGTGTTCGTAGATGACGGTGCGGTCATCCTGACGGTCACATCCTTTATGACCGAAGTATACGGCAGGTTCCCGATTGACATCTACCTTCTGTCCGATGAGGGAGATGTGATCGGTTCGTTCAGTCTGGTGCTGAATGTGGCTCGTGCAGCGGTCAAGAACGGCAAGATCGCCACGCTGACCTATAAGCAGGCGTTGGATGCTGCCGCCAAGGGCATCCTGGAATTCCTCATCACCGATGACGGATACCTCGTGATGCGCTCGGACGATAAGCTTGGACTGGCGCAGTGGTCTGTGTCCAGCACCATTGATAAAGTGGCGAAGGATATCGCGGAAGGCATGGTCACCTCGTCCATCAATATGGATGGACATTTGGTGTTCCAGAGCTGGGATGCGCTGGGTCTGATTTTTGAGATGGACGATGAGGGACACCTCATCGTGAGATACAACGAGGCGTAAGCCGGAAAGGAACTAGAATGGGAGAGTTTGTTGGCAAGCGAGTGGTACCGGACCATGTGGGTGTCTGGGACCAGAAGAAGACCTATGAACCCTTGATGATCGTGCTGGACGGCGAGACCGGTGACAGCTATATCAGCCGTAAGGCTGTGCCTGTGGGTGTCTCGCTGGCAGATGAGAGTTACTGGTCGCTGTGTGCCCATTATTCCGCACAGATGCGGAAGCTGGAACAGGACGTGGACGTGGATGTCCAGCAGATGCACAGTGATGTTACAGCAGTTAAGAATGCCATGAGTCAGGAGTTCCAGGAGACCCATACGGCAATCAGCAAGGAACTGGATGATACGCACAAGGCGATCAGTCAGGAGCTGTCCGAAACGGAACAGCGTGTCAATGAGAATCTGGAACAGACCAGTTCGGAGTTGACTGGCAAGGTCGAACAAGCCAAGTCCGACCTGAACACCGGCCGGCAGGAACTGAAGGATGCCAAGGATACGCTGAACAAACGGATGGACAGCATTGCCGGGGAAAAGACCTCGGATGCGGAGATTCTGGATGCTCGTGTGGATGCGGACGGCAACACGCATGAGAATCTGGGTGCGCATATCCGCAGCGGTTTCGAGAGCGCACGGGCAGACCAGGAAGAGGCTGTGAACCGCATTGGCCGGATGGCGGCAGTCAGCGATGCCATGCGCACGGCCAATATGGTTCATACGGTGGATTTCTGTGCCAGCAATGTCTCCGGGGAGGTCAAGGCCACGGCAACCTCGCTGGGGCATGGTGACCGGGCCGGGGTGATCATTAACGGCAAGCTCAAAGAAGGTGCGGATGAACGGTCGACCCTGTATTTTTCGGAACCGATGTCGTTCAAGGCTGGCACTCCCTATACGGTTTTCATCGATGAGACCACACCCAAAGCGGGATATGGCGTTTTCTTTTACGAAGTGGAATCCGGAAACTGTTTGAAAGTGGATGGAGAGAATCGTGGATTTACTCCTGCCAATACAGTCATTTCGACTGCGGTGTTCGATACAGGCGGTATGTACTATGCCGGTATTTATGCCCCGAACGGCGAGTTTGACAATCATGAGCTTCACTTGTATGTCGTAGAGGGTCGGTATACTATTAAAGACTTCTACGGTATGCCTACCGTTGCGGATGTGACGGAAAACGCTGCAGAGATCGCATCTGTCCGAGATGATGTTCGAAAGAACAACCTCATCATGATGAAACCGGTGATTCTAAAGAACGAGGCTGAAGAACCGCTGCTGACCGGTGCACCCGTAGGAGCGATAAACCACGGCGCAACGATTTTGAACGGAAAACTGGGCCCGACGGTCGGAACCTTTGCACTTCAGATTTCAAGTTCTTTTAAGCTGGATGCGGAAAAGGATTACACCCTTTTTGTTTTGGATGAGTATAAGGATCTGGAATACTCCGTTTATCTGTTGGACCAGACCGCATGGAAGGATGTCGTAGAAAACGGGTCTACAAAGGAGTTTAACGTCATTCACAGTCCCTGCGGACTGATTCCGGCGCATCAGACAGGCAGCTACCAGCTCCGACTGTGGGTGCATCAGGATACGGAGTTCCGTGACCGTGCCGTCCAGGTCTATCTGGTGGAAGGCCGATATACCGAGGATGAGCTCCGCACCCATCTTCCGGCGAAAAAGGTAAGTGTTGCACTGGAAGGCACGGTGGGAAGTTTGGTGAGTGTGGGGCGTATCAGCGATACGCTGCGCCGAAACAATATGATTCACACTATCGACTGTCAGGCAACAGACGAAGAAGGGCGTGTATGTGCAACCGCAAAAAGCACAGGGATTGCCTCCGGCACGATCATCAACGGCAGCCTGGGTCCGGGTCATCCGAGGAGCACGATGTATTTTGGAGAAACGGCATGGCTTGACAAGGAAAAGAAATATACTCTGTTTGTCCGTACAGGGGAGGATGCTCCGGACTGTTCGGTCTACTTCTATGGTAACTGCAAGGGCGGCTGTATGCAGATGAACGGGACGAATAAGGGATTTCCCATGCATTCAATCATCCCGCAGGTGTTTACACCGGACGAGAGTTCCTACTATAAACCCGGCGTTTACGCCAATGCGGATGCTGATTTCTCAAACTGTGAACTCCATCTATTCGTTTTGGAAGGTGAGTATGCGTATGACGATGTTCGTGGTCTTGTAGAATTCAACGACCTTAACGGTAGTTTTACGCACTTGTCTACGGTGCGGGATGAAATTCGCAGCAAGAACCTGTTCCGTTCCGTGAATTACTCGGATGTGAATACCAATACGAAAGCCGAGATCAAGATGATCGCAGACAGCGAAATCGACCAGGCATCCGTGGAGATCGTGGGCAGCATGGGCGGGAACCTGGCTCTTAACAGCATTCGATGTACAGCACTTGCACCTTTGAAGGCGGGGAAACCCTATACGTTCTTTATTCAGGCAGACGAGAATTGTCCTTCACTTGCTGTTTTCCTGGGCGATGAGGTGACGTTCAACTCTATCCAAATCAATGGGGCAACCGTTGCAGTGAATACTGACAACCGCCGGGTGTACACCTTTACGGCGGATAGGGATTACTCTTGCAGAGCACGTATCACCTGTGGAAAGGAAACGACCTTTACTGGGCAACGGATTCACCTGTATCTGGTTGAAGGAACCTTTACCGAGCAGGAGATGCGTTCGTGGGCAGGATATTCAGAACTCCTTCAGGTGGAAAGTAAAATTAACCAGAAGATTCAGGCGTTGACGGACAAGGAGAATGAACGCTGGGTGTCCGCACAAAACGGTCTGGAGAATATCCTGACGGTATCTGATCGGGTGCGTATGAACAACCTCGTGAAAACCATTGATTCTACTGCAAAGGGTACAGCCGGGAGCATTCTGGCAACTGCAACTGCCTGCGGCATTTTGGACAGAGCTGGTACTGTCGTCAATGGTATGTTGTCCAGCGAGGCAGGCGTATCGATCATCCGTATTTCGGAGCCAATTCATCTGGAGCAGGGCAAGACTTACACTGTCCGAATCGTGGACGATGACCCGTCCGCCACCTATTCTGTGTATTTCTATAAGCAGGGTTCCAGTGCCTGTTTGCAGCAGAACAAGGAGAATCGTGGTGTTTCCGCTATCGGTGGCCGGATTGAAACGGTTGTCCCGGACACGACCGGTGACTTCCAGATGGGCATCTACTCGACCGGTGCTGTGTTCAGCAATCACATGATCCATGCCTATATGTTCGAGGGCGCGGACTGGAGCATGGAGGACTTCTACGCATATCCGAAAAGCGATATGCTGGCGGCAACTATCTCAGAGATGGCGGCAGTCAAGGACAGTGTACGAAAGAAGAACCTTGTAAAGATGCTGAGTACGAAGGGATTCCTGGACGGTACGGGAGTTTACCGCTTGAATTCGATTGGTATGCCGGACCCGGCGGGCATCATGTTGAACGGTACCTTTGGTACGGCAAGCACCACGACCTATACCAACATCAGCGAGGTTTTCCATCTGGAGGCAGGGCAGTCCTACACCATTCTTGTCCGGGATACCGATAAGACGGTGGACTACAACATGACGCTGGTGGACAAGACCACCGGCGCGGCCGTCAAGCAGAATGGTATGGGCCTTGCTTTCAATGTGCAGAAGTCTCCGTTTGGGACCTTTGCGCCGGATGCCTCGATGGATGTCCGGCTGCGTATCAACTACCGCAAGGAAATGACGCTGGAGGATCATATCCTGCACGTCTATGTGGTCGAGGGCAAGCTCAGTCAGACAGATATGCTGGCCTTTGCACAGGAGAAAGAGGAAGAACCGGAGGAGGACATCGGGTTTCCGTATGAAAGCTACAACCTGCCTCTCCTGAAACTGACCGGCTCCATGAAGGGAATCAGCAAGGAGAACAAGGTCAAGCTGGCCTACGCCTACGGTGAGCTGACTGGCAACTGTACGCTGAAATGGCAAGGTGCTTCCAGCCTCGCATACGATAAGAAGAACTTCACTATCACTTTCGATGAAAAGCGAACGATCGTTGAGAAGTGGGGCGCTCAGAAGAAGTACTGCCTGAAAGCCAATTATATCGATTTCAGCCATTGCCGAAACATCGTTGCGGCCAAACTGTGGGGGCAGGCGGTGCGTACTCGCCCGAAACGCAACGAAAAGCTGTATGATCTGCCCAACGGCGGTGCCATTGATGGGTTCCCTATCATGGTGGCAATCAACGACGAGTATCAGGGCATCTACACGCTGAACATTCCGAAGGATAAGTGGATGTTCGGTATGACCGATGGAGCCAAGGAGTGTATCCTGACGGCCGAAACGCACGCCAAGGGAACGCAGTTTGCTGAGGAAGCTAAGGTGGATAAGACCGACTTCGAGATGGAGTATGTGCCGGACGAATCCAATACCCAGTGGGTCAAGGACAGCGTGAATACCCTGATTCGTGCTGTTATGAACTTCAGCTGCACTACCGCAGCAGATGTGGAGTCGGCACTCAGTCCGTATCTGGATCTTGACAGCGCCGTGGACTACTTTATCATTACCTCCATGTTCGCACTGACCGATAACCTCGACAAGAACTATATCCTGATGACCTTTGATGGCGTGAAGTGGGCGTTCTCCGAGTACGATCTTGACACCGCATTCGGTAACTGCTGGAACGGTAAGGTCTACTATAACCCGGATACGGTTACGACGCTCAAAGGGTTTGCCGGCAGCCACAAGCTGATGGGAATCCTGTACAACTGCTACAGAGCAAAGATTAAGTCCCGGTATGCCTCACTCCGAAAGAACGTTCTGAGCGAGGGTAATGTTCAGACGGTGGTTTCAAACTTCCTTGTGGACATCCCGAAGGGGCTGCTGGATCATGAAGTGGTGTTGTGGCCAAAGATTCCCGGAACGAACACCAACAATATGAGCCAGATTATCAACTGGTATCGTCTGAAGTGTATCGCTATGGATGCAGAGGTAAATGCCCTCTGAGAAAGGAAAATTATGAATAAAAATGATAATATGAAAGAAATTTTCGGGGGGGGGGTACTCCTGAAAGCTGATTTTCATCCTCCTCCCTGCTTGCGAAAAAGACGTTGGAAAGCCTTTGAGCAAGCAGAAGGGAGAATGAAATCATGGGTGAATTCGTAGGCGGCCGCATTGTGCCGAAGCATTGCGGCGTATGGAGCAAGAACAGCAAGTACGAGATGCTCAGTATCGTGTACCAGCCGGAGACGGGCGACAGCTATATCAGCCGCAAGTCCGTCCCGGCGGGTACGTTGTTGGACAGTGCGGAATACTGGGCTATCTGTGCGGAGTATTCGGCGCAGGTGCATCAACTGGAACTGGATGTGGATGCCGATGTTCAACAGATGCACACTGATCTTGCACAGACTAAGGCAGACATGAGCAAGGAGTTTTCCGAAACTCATGTAGCCATGAGCAAAGAACTGACGGATACGCATACGGCTATCAGTCAGGAACTCACAGAAACGGAAAGTCGTATGCAGGAGAGCCTGCAGCTGACTACAGAAACTCTTTCCGGCAAGGTCGAACAGGCCCAAACTGATTTGAATACCGGACGTAAGGAACTGAACGATGCTAAGACCACGCTGAATAAGCGGATGGACAGTATCGCCGGAGGCATGACCACTGACAGTGAGATTCTGGATGCCCGCGTGGACAACCAGGGCACGACCCATGCGTCACTAGGCGAAGCAATGCGCTCTGCGGAAAAGACACACGGTCTGTGGGATGATTGGCTTACCACAATCGTGTCCCAGCTTCTGGATGAGGCGACTGGTCGTGAGACAAGGGAACTGACCTTTGATTCCACGATTCGGACCTTCATCAATCTGAACGGCACGGTGGGTACGCTGGCGAATGAAAGCGACAGTCACTGGCACACCTCGGAGATGATCCCTGTTGTGGCAGGCCATGTGTATATTATCACCGCATCAAGTGGCTGGAAGAAATACTACTATGCTTTCTATGACAGCGACGAGAATGTTCTTGCTGGTGAGATCGCGCCGGATAACAAGTCCGGCAAAATCGAGAATCGAATCGTAATCGCGCCGGTTGGGGCGGTCAGTATGCGTATCACCTGGATTCAGGTTTCGAATTTTATGGGTAAGGTGGAGGAAGTGACTCGTTTCCTTTTCCCGACAAATGAGCTGAACGAGAAACCTGAATCCCGGATGGTTGCGGTGGAGACTGGTCTGGAAAAGGCGAAGGCCGATCTGATTGCAGCGGCAACCGGGGAGCAGAATACGCTTCTGAGTGCTGCGGTCGTGGAAGGGGAAGCAGTTGAGTTCACCTATACTGCCAACCGGTGCATCAATGAAAAAGCAGGAGAGGTTGTGCCACTGTCGAGTGAGAACACGGCATTCCGTGTATCCGAGCCGATTCCGGTCAGCCCTGGTGAATTGTATGCATTTACGGTATCCGGCGGCTGGAGTAAGTACCTGTATGCCTTTTATGATGAGAATGATAAGGTGGTAGGAGGGTTCCAGCAGAAGACCGATATGATTCGAACCTACTACGACCGCATTTCTCCTGTTCCGGCAACTGCTGCAACGGTACGTATCGCATGGGTGGAGAACAACCATTTCACGGGTGTAATCAAAAAGGTTACACGAATCAGCTATCCTTCGGCAGAGTTGGTCGGCACAGCAGCAGAACAGGCGGCAGAACGCGATAGCAGAATCTCCGGCTTGGAAAACTATCTGGCAAGCAAGATCGTGGACGAGAACTACGAATATGCTATTGGAGAAGCTGTCAAAGTTACCGAAAACAACGGAATGCTCCTGAATCCGACAACAGGTGCCATAGTGAAAGAGCCGACTGGTAACACGAATTACCGGTTGTCCGAGCCTATCACTGTGGAACCGTATACCCCGTACTGCATCAGCGCAGCCGGAAAAGCCGGGTACGGCCTCTATGCATTTTACGATGTGAACGGAAATCGGGTCGGCGGCGAAAACAACACAGGCAATACTGATCGCAAGATTGAGAATAAGGTTGTGACTTCTCCGGCACGAGCAGTTTCTATTCGGGTTGCATGCATCAACGGTATGCAGAGTTGCGGCATCCAGCCTATGACTCGTGGCTATTTTATCGGCATGAAACCTAAGTGGTATGGCCGCACATGGGTGTGCCTTGGTGACAGCTTGACGGAAAGCAATAGCCGTACTACGAAGCACTACTTCGACTATATCGCCGAAAAGACAGGCATTAAGACCGTGAACCTCGGTGTCAGTGGAACTGGTTATATGCGGCGGAAGGATATCAACCGAGCATTTTACCAGCGCGTCAGTGATATCCCGGAGGATGCCGATGTGATCACCATCTTCGGCAGCGGCAACGATCTCTCGTCTGACCAGACGCTGGGAACTGTCACGGATACGGGTACCGATACAATCTGTGGCTGCATCAACGCAACTATTGACGCCATCTACGAACGCATCCCTCTGGCTCGGCTGGGTATCGTGACCCCGACTCCGTGGGTCGGCAGTATGCCTTCTAAGACAACCTGCGGTATGGCGAAGTACTCGGAGGCAATCGTTGAGATCTGCAAGCGGCGCAGCATCCCGTGCCTGGATCTGTACCACGAATCCAACCTGCGACCTGATGATGAGAATTTCCGCAAGCTCGCATTCTCTAAGGACGGCGGCAATGGCGTGCATCCCGATGAAAAGGGGCATGAGATCATCGCTGCGTCCTTCCAGAGCTTGCTGGAACGGCTCATCCTTTAATACCCCACAGCCACACGGCTGTGTTTATATAGAACACCATTACACAAGGACGGAGCACCGTCCTATTTTTTATGCCCTGCAAAGGGCAGGAAAGGCAAGGTACAAGTATGCAGAATGTAATCGACAAGCTCCAGTTTGCTTTTGCGGCACTGGGCGGTTTTCTCGGCTGGTTCTTCGGAGGCTTTGATGGCTTCCTCTACGCACTCATCATCTTTGTGGTGACCGACTACTTCACCGGCATCCTTGCGGCGGGCATCCGCAAGGAGCTGTCCAGCGAGGTGGGCTTTAAGGGCATTGCCAAGAAGGTGTGCATCTTCCTGTTGGTGGGCGTGGCGAATGTTATCGATACGCAGGTGCTTCAGAACGGCGCAGCGATTCGCACCGCTGTGATTTTCTTCTACCTGTCCAATGAAGGCCTGTCCATCCTGGAAAACTCTGCCGTAATCGGCATTCCCATCCCGGAGAAGCTGAAGGATATGCTGATCCAGCTGACCAACGAGAAGCATATCCCGGAGAAAGATGACGAAAAAGAAGGGTAACTATACAACTTTTCGCCATTTTCATTGTCCTTTATGAGAGGGAAATTTGGAGAACTGGGTACCAAATGCTGAATTTCAGTAAGCATAATGAGAGAAGTTTTCTGAAAAGTACCTCCCCAAAGCCAAAAAATCGTGCGCTTTATGAAGGAGTCTATTGGGAGAGGGCGACCTCTCCCTAATTTTAGATGGAGGAACGACTATGAATGAATATCCTGCAAAGCTGAACACCGGCTATTATCGTGTTCGGACCGATTGGAACGATGACGCATCCCAGCTCGGTGCATATAAGCTGCTGGCAAATGCCAAGGCGAAGTGTGACGAGAACCCCGGCAGCCATGTTTTTGCCGAGGACGGCACGGTCATCTATCCGGCGGATGAGCCCACGACCCGGGAAGAAACCGCTGAGGAGAAGCCTGTAATGGATCTCCCGGAAGAGGACAAGCCCAGCGATGATGCACCCGGCGATGGCGAAGAGGACTTCCCGTCCGCAGAGCCACAGCCGGATGCCGTTGCTTTCGGTAAGCTGAAGACCCTGATGAACATCCGCAAGGAACCCAGTCTCGAAGCAGAGGTCGTGACTGTGTACCCGATGAACACCATCGTGGAGGTGCTGGAGGTCTGCGACAACTGGCTGAAGATCAAGTGCCCGGAGGCGGAGGACGGCATTGCCTATGTGCTGAACGAGGATGATGCCTATGTCTTTGTCGGCAGAGATGTGTACGAAGTCGTAGCAGGGGACAACCTGTGGCGCATCGCAGAGCGTAAGCTCGGCAGCGGTACCCACTACACGGACATCCGTGAGCTGAACGGCCTGACTTCCAATGCCATCCGAATCGGCATGAAGCTGCTTCTGCCCTGACCAAAAACCAAATCAACACAGTCTGGCCCGGAGCAATCCGGGCTTTTTTCTATTGGGAGGAATCTTCTATGGCATACACTAACAGTCCCTTAGTGGTTTATACGAACCTCAGCCCGAACCATTCTGGGCAGCGGACACACAGCATCGACCGCATCACCCCGCACTGTGTGGTGGGGCAGTTGTCTGCGGAAAGTATCTGTGGCTGCTTCATCAGCCCGAGTCGTCAGGCAAGTTGTAACTACGGCATCGGCAAGGACGGCCGTGTGTCGCTCTGTGTCGAAGAAAAGAACCGGAGCTGGTGCTCTTCCAGTGCAGCAAACGATCAGCGGGCTATCACTATCGAGTGCGCCAGTGACCTGACCCACCCATACGCCATGAACAGTGCCGTCTACACTTCGCTTATCAAGCTCTGTACCGACATCTGCAAGCGGAACGGTAAGACCAAGCTGCTCTGGCTGGGGGACAAGAACAAGACGCTGAACTATGCGCCGGCATCGGATGAGATGGTTCTGACCGTCCACCGCTGGTATGCGAACAAAGCCTGCCCCGGCGACTGGCTGTACAGCCGCCTCAGTGATCTGGCGGCCAAGGTAACGGCGGCACTGGGCACTCCTGTTGCGTCCACTGGCTTGCAGGCAGCTTCTTTGAAGGATATGGAGTCCGCAGAGGTTGTGACAAAGGTGGCCACGCTGTTTACCGCAAACCAGAAGCAGTCCGGCATCCTTGCCAGCGTGTCCATGGCGCAGTTCATTCTGGAATCCGGCTACGGCAAGTCCGAGCTGGCACAGAATGCCAATAACTGCTTTGGCATGAAATCCTCGCTGTCGGGGAACAGCTGGGTTGGCTCTGCGTGGGATGGGCATTCCGTCTACACCATGCAGACCGGAGAGCAGAACACGGATGGCAGCTATGTGACCGTCACGGCCGACTTCCGCAAGTACGGCTCCATTGAGGACTCCATTGCAGATCACTCCGCTTATTTGCTGGGTGCCATGAACGGCAGCAAGAAACGGTACGAGGGACTGGCAGGCTGCACGGACTATAAGAAAGCGGTGCAGATCATCAAGGATGGCGGTTATGCGACGAGCCTTGACTATATGCAGAACCTCTGCCGGGTCATTGAGCAGTGGAACCTGACCCAGTTCGATGTGGCAGCATCTGTTACGCCTGTCACACCCGCCGCGACCCTGTACCGTGTGCGCAAGAACTGGTCGGATACTGAATCTCAGAAGGGAGCTTTCCGTGACCTGAGCAACGCCAAGGCGTGTGCTGACAAGAATCCCGGCTACTCGGTGTTCGATGAGAACGGCAAGGCGGTCTATCCCACCAGCACGGCATTTCAGCCCTACACGGTCCGGGTGTCTATCTCTGACCTGCGCATCCGCAAAGGCCCCGGCACGAACTATGGCTCCCGTGGTTTTACTGGCAAGGGTGTGTTCACCATTGTTGCGGAGGCAACAGGTAAGGGTGCATCCAAGTGGGGATTGCTGAAGTCCTTTGCCGGCAAGCGTAACGGCTGGATCAGCCTCGATTACGTCAAGAAGGTCTAATATCACCTCGTTGCGATGACACAAAAGCACTCTCTGGCACATAGACCGGGCTGATTCAAACGCCGCACTCCGGGCTTCCCAAATCCAACCGGGAAGCCCTTTACATTTGTCATATATGCTGCAATTCAGGCGTTCTGTCAGGCAGATAGTTTGTCGGTAATATGCCGATTTATCTGGGCGACAGAACTTGCTATTCAGCCATACATGCGGCATTATACGACTACCCCAAGGAGGATGACGCAATGGAAATTGTAGTGAAACAGAAAAGGGCGGCGGCCTATTGCAGAGTCAGCACCGGCATGGAGTGTCAGGAAGGTTCCTATGAGATTCAGAAAAGCTACTTCACAGAGCTGCTCTCCAATAACCCCGATGAGGAACTCGTAAAGGTCTATGCGGATGAAGGCAGCGGACGCAGTACGCAGGGTCGGCCGGAATTCCGACAGATGATTCAAGATTGCATGGATGGCAAAATCGACATCATCTATACCAAGTCCATCTCCCGTTTCTCCCGAAATATGCTTGACTGTGTGACCGTGGTGCGTAGGCTGAAAGAGCTGGGCATCCCGGTCATTTTTGAAAAAGAGGGCATTAACACGATGAATGGCCAGAGCGAGCTGTTCTTCCACATCCTTGCCATCATTGCCGAGGAGGAGTCCAAGAGCATCGGTGAGAATGTTCGAGCAGGCATCGCCTATCTCCATGACCAGGGCATTCCGACCGGCCGTGTGACCTACGGCTTTCGCAGGGTCAACAAGCAGGGTGAATGGAGAATTGAAGAATCCGAGGCCCGCCGTGTCCGCTATGCCTTTGACCAAGCGGCAAAAGGAGTCTGCTACGCAGATATCCGAGCTTGCTTGGATAAGATGGAGGATGAGGAAAATACCGGTGTGTCATGGTCTCAGAATCGAAATCGACTACCCAATATGCTGAAAAATGTCGCATACATGGGGGATTACTGGACGGATTGCTACTACACGGCCTACGGCAAGAACGGCCACCGATACAGCAAGCGGAACAGGGGAGAACGCGCCCAAGTTCATCTGGAGGACCATCATGAAGGTATTGTCAGCAGAGAACAGTTCGAGCGTGTGCAGACCATGATTCAGATGGGCTTGCTCCACTCCGGACGAAAAAAATACAATGATGAACAGCAGAAGGTCCTGAACGACCCCAAATGGCAATAAGGAGAAAAGTACATGGAAATTACAGTAGAAAAGGTAGACACTGGGGTACAGAAGCTTGGCTTTCAGGCACTTAGCACCTTGAAAACAGTCCGCGTTGCAGTCTATGCCCGTGTCAGCACGGACCAGGAGATTCAGCTCCACAGCTTGGAGGAGCAGATGAAAGCCTTCCGCGCTAAGATTGCCCAGCACCCTGGCTGGATGTTGGTGGATGTCTACGCCGATGAGGGCATCAGCGGAACCAGCGTGAAAAAGCGTAAAGAGTTCTTGCGGATGATGGAGGATTGCGAGGCAGGCAAGGTCGATTATATCATGGCAAAAAGTATCTCTCGATTTGCCCGCAACACGGTCGAATGTCTGTCCTATGTGCGCCATCTTCAGAGCATCGGTGTCCAGCTTTACTTTGAAAAGGAAGGACTGGATACGGCAACGTCGGTGTCCGAACTGATTCTGACGGTCATGGCGGCTTTTGCACAGGAGGAAAGCCGTTCCATCTCCGAAAACCTGAAATGGGGCATTCGCAAGCGGTTTGAAAGTGGTGAGTCGCGCTGGACCAAGACCTATGGCTATCGGAAGACCAAGGACGGTGAAATTGTCATTGAACCGGACGAAGCTGCCATTGTGCGGATGATTTTCAAAATGTACCAGTACGGCATCCCCATGACGGACATTCTGGATGAGCTGACCTTTATACAGGCTCCTTCCGCAAGGGGCAAGCAGACGTGGAACAAGACCGCCCTTAAGTATCTCCTTGAGAACGAGAAGTACATTGGTGATATGCGGCTTCAGAAATGGGTCAGTGTTGACCATATTTCCCATAGGAGTGTCCGGAACGACTCGACTGTGATTCCGGTCTACAACGTCAGGAACCACCATGTTCCTATTATCGACCGCCATACCTACCAGCAGGTACAGCGCATTATGGAACTGAAATCTCCGCATGGGGAGTACAGCCGGTATCCCTACTTCGATACAAACATTGTCTGCCCGCTGTGTGGGAAGAAGATGATTCCGAGGGTCATGAAAGTGAACAGCCACAAGCGCATCCTTGGCTGCTTTGATGTGGACGGCTGCCGTGGGTATGCGGTCAAAGGGTATCTTGTGGATGCTGCCCTGCTGGAAGCCTACAACACCCTTGAAATCAAGGAAAAGAAGCGGACGGTAGCTATGCAGAGGATGCTGGAAATCAAGGCAGAGAGCCCGAAACTGGACACCGTCCAGTATTACTGGCTGGATGACTTGGTGGGGCACATTGAATTTAAACAGGACACCATGCGGGTGTTCTGGAAATGTGGTCTGGAGAGCGAGGTTGCTTTGAATGCATCCAAGGTTGAGGAACCGACCCATGTGGCAGAGCTTTATCGGAACTCGCTGGACCGTGCGCAGCGGAGCGAGAACAAGCCGGTGAGCATGGTGCGGGCTGATAAGAAGTCAGTGAATACGCGGGAGGCACAGCGTAATGCTGCCATGCAGACGGCAAAGAACCTCCGTGCCAAGGAGAATGGAGTAGCAGCAAATGATTATTAAAAAGGTAATGCCAAAAATCCCAGTGGCAAAGAAACGTGTGGCCGCGTATTGCCGTGTCAGCACTTTTCGCAACGAGCAGGATGAAAGCTTTGAAACTCAGCAGAAGTATTACGAGGAGCTGATCCAAAGTCATCCCGACTGGGAACTGGTTAAGGTATATGCTGACCGGCATTCTGCTACACGAGTGAAAAATCGACCGGGCTTTCAGGAAATGGCGGCGGCCGCCGAAGCCAAGAAGCTGGATATTATCATTTGCAAGAGTATTTCCCGGTTTTCTCGGAACATGGTGGATTGCCAGCAGTATGCCAAATGGTTTAGAACGCTGGGGGTTACAATCATTTTTGAGGAACAAAATATCCGCACAGATGATCCAACCTGTGATTTCGTCCTATCCATCTTGGCAGCAGTGGCACAGGATGAAAGTCATTCTATCAGTGAAAATGAAAAGGCTGCTTATGCAAGCCGATTTGCACGAGGTGAGTACAATCTCGGCAATAATCGTATTCTCGGCTACGACTGTGTGGATGGCGAGCTGGTTCCCAACAAGGACGCTTGGATTGTAAAGGAAGTATTCCGCAGATTCATCGAAGGCGAGAGCTATAGGCAAATCGCTAAAGGTTTGGAAGAGCTGGGGGCTCAATCGTTGCACAGTAAAAAGGGGTTTGGAGTAGAAACTCTCCGGTACATGGTTTCAAATGAAACCTATGTGGGTGACAAGCGGTTGCAGAAGAAAGCTCCGTTGGACTACCTGACCAAGAAGCCCAATCCGAATCAGAAGGTGGAATCCAATTATCTGTGGGATGACCATGAAGCAATCATAGATCGGGAGACATGGGATAAGGCACAGGAAATTCTGGAAAAACGAAAAGAACTGGCAAAGGTCGGTATTCATAAAACGAACAGGGAGCATCACTTCCTCTACGGCAAAGTATTCTGTGGAGAATGTGGTGCTCCCTTTTTGCGCCGGACTTTGAAAGCTGCTGGCGGTTTCAAGACGCAAAGCACCTATAAAGCGTGGAACTGCCGAAACCGGCAAAAAGGAAAAGGCAATGAGCGATGCGGCAACCGCTTTATTAAGGAAGAAGAACTTATCGATGCAATCCTGCGAGAACTTGAGTGGCTGAACATGGATCAGGAACGGTTTGAAAAGGAAGTATCGAAGGTACTGGTATATCCAGACCATATTGAAGTTGAGAAAAACTGATACAGCCCACCGGGTCACTTTCTGGCTTTGCGAATATGCAAAGGAAGATGGAGACCCGGTGGGCTTTTTTGTTTTGGATGGGATTGCTATGTATAGAGTTTTGCTTTATGCTGGGTGCCAGAGACACACGATTGGGAGGAACTCGTATGAAGCATGAACTTGAACAGGTACATATTGAATCCTATGGATTGACTGGGCCAGAGGTGGTAGTTGCCGCAGCAATCAAAGTTTACTTGATGAATTTGCCATGGTCCGACGCGAAAAAGAAAATGGATGCAGTGATAAGCTTGGAGAGAGGGGCAGTGACGGTCGATGGGAGAACCCTGTCTGGTTTGGTGAACGATTCGGTAGAATACGCTCTGGGAGCAGTAGGCCAGAAAACTGAGCTTGCGCCAGAATTATGGCAGACAATGGAGGCCCAGCTTAAGTCGGTGAACGGATCGGTTACAGTTCAAACAGTAGCCACAGGGCTGTTAGATTTCCTGTACGATTGCTGGACTTCAACTAAAAGGTAGACCTTGGTTACATACAGCCTGCATAGACCACAGAAGCACCCTCTGGAAAAGAAGGTGCAGCGGTGGCTTATGCGGGCAATTTTTGTTTATACGCCGAGGCTGTAAAGGATGGCGCGTAATTCTTTCAAGGTACGAGTGAGAATTTCAGCTTCGAGTTCGTTGCAGTCAATCAGAAGCCGATGAACTTCGGTGTCTGCTGTGGAAACGGAGTGGGTCAGACTATCGACAAGCAAGTCATCTGTAGAAACGCCGAGAGTGTTTGCAATCTCTACGATTGTTTCAAGGCTGGGATGACGACTCGATGTTTCGATTCGAGCTAAGAAACCTCGGCTCATATTGAGCTTATCTGCAAGATCATCTTGTGTAAGGTGAGACTGGTTCCGAAAAAATGCGATGCGTTTTCCGAGCGCAGGGTAGTCTATAGGCATGGGTTTACCTCCACCTGGCCCGCATAAGAACAAGACAATTATTGCGCCGAAAATGATACATAGCAAATTTTCAAAGGTAAGGATGCAACTCCACACCTCCTACGGTGCTGCATCCTTAAAATAAAAAAAGCCGAGATTGTTACCGGATGGGTAACAATCTGAAAAACGTGCTACCTGATAGGTAACAGTCAACTTGCCAGCGTAGATGTATAATAAAACTGAAGAACTCTAAGGATTGTACAATGTTGGAACGGGGGATTGGGACGAGTGCAAGAAGGACTTTTGACTCTGTATAGTGAGGTTGAATCGTCGCCTGTTCACTGGCTCTGGTATCCGTACATTGCAATAGGAAAAATAACCTTGCTACAGGGTGATCCCGGCGATGGTAAATCCACAATGATGATGAACCTGATTGCTGAAATAACCACAGGAGGTGCCTTTCCTGACGGTAAACCTTTGGGGCAACCACAAAGGGTTATCTACCAGTGTTCGGAGGACGGGGTCGCAGATACGATAAAGCCCAGGCTGGAAGAGCAGGGAGCTGATTGTAGCAGAGTGGCATTCATCAATGAGGAAGTCAATAGTGGACTGACACTCGATGATGAACGCATCCGGGATGCAATCGTTGCTTTTCGGCCGAGGCTTGTTGTAATTGACCCAATCCAGGCATACCTCTCAAGTGACTCTGATTTGCAGATTGCTGGAAAAGCAAGGCGGCTGATGCAACACCTTGGAATGTGGGCGAATGCCTATGACTGCGCCATTGTGCTGATAGGGCACTTGAACAAAAAAGAGGGTATAAAGGGCTTATACAGAAGTCTTGGAAGTATTGACGTTGTGGCGGCTGCAAGAAGTGTGTTGCAGATTGAGCGTGATGCGGAAAACATGGATGTCCGTGTCGTTCACCAGATAAAAAATAGTTTGGGGCCGGATGGGTCCAAAATCAGTTTCTCGATAACAGAGGATTATGGGTTCCAATGGCTAGATTCAATATCCGAAAGTTGTGATGAAAAACAAAACGTTCAAGCTATAGAGTGTACGACAAAAACGGAAATGGCTTGTGCTCTTTTGAAGCAATATCTGATAAAAGGCGATATGGCATCAAAAGAAATCTATGAAAGGCTTGGAGAGGCTGGAATAAGCCGCAGAACCATAGCTGAGACGAAGCGCGTGCTAGGAATACAGAGCTATAGAAAAATGCGCCAGTGGTACTGGACACTCAAGGAATAGGGTGAAACCATGAAAGAAAACAGTGGGCAAGACCGTAAGCAGAAAATTCGTGATAAATATAAAGGCACGGATGTGTCCGAAATCGAAATAATCCCAGCAAAGCCTATTGTGGACTTTACGGAGAGCGGAGAAATTCGCCGGGTGGCGGCCTATGTTCGAGTCTCAACGGATAATGATGAACAGACATCCTCCTATGAACTTCAAAAGAATTATTATACTGAGTACATTACAGGACATCCAGGATGGGAACTTGTTGGAATCTATGCGGATGAAGGTATAAGCGGAACATCTATTGCACACCGAAAAGGCATGCTCCAAATGATTGAGGACTGCAAAGCTGGGAAAATAGATTTGATTATGACCAAGTCAATCGCTCGATTTGCAAGAAACATCGTTGATTGCCTTTCGGTTATTGACCTCCTGAAAAATCTTGAACCGCCGGTAGGTGTTCAGTTTGAAGCAGACAACATTTATACGCTGGACAATAATGGTCGAATGATTTTGACGATTTTGGCCTCGGTTGCAGAAGAAGAATCCCATTCAAAATCGGTTATTATGAACTGGTCGATTGAGCGCCGGTTTAGGAAAGGACTGTTTTTAACACCAGAACTACTTGGTTACGACCGGGACGAAGAGGGAGACCTTATCGTCAATGAGGACGAAGCTGAAACTGTAAAAGCAATCTACTACCTTTATCTGAACGGTGTTTCATTTTCTGATATTGCGGAATTGCTCAAAGCCTATAAACGCAAAACAAAGCAGGGCGGACTTGAGTGGAGCGCAAGCACACTGGCCGAGATTGTCGCAAACGAACGTCATTGTGGTGACATTAGGGCGTGGAAAACGTTTACCCCTAATTTTTTGACACACAAGGCAAAGAAGAACAATGGTGAAAGAACGCAGTTTAGAAGAAAAAATCATCATGAAGCCATAGTTTCTCGAACCGTATATGAAGCAGCAAATTTTCTTCGGGCATCTCGTGCCTATGCGAAGAAAGCTAGACCGTTACCAGTGCTTAGTGTCATTGACGATGGGATTCTTCGAGGATATGTACCACTGGATAAAGACTGGACCGGATTCTCAACGGATGAATATCAAAAGGCATCGGAAAGTGTTATGAGCGAGTTGGAGGACACGCGGCAGATTGAATATAAAGCAGGATTAGACATGCGTGGCTATGAGGTGGTTCGGTCTCAGTATTTCTCTACTACGCAAAACCCTGCGATGACAATAGCAGATGGAAAACTGAGCTTTAATACGGCCTGCCTCAAAAAATTTGAGAATGTGGAGTATGTAGAGCTGCTGTTGAATTCAGTGAACAGGTGTATTGCTGTTCGACCGTGTGATGAGAACAATCCAAATGCAATTCACTGGGGAAAGCTGCGCGAAGGGCGGTGGTGTGCGCTGTCCAAGTCGTGCCGTGGACTGGCGAAAACGCTGTTTGACATTATGGATTGGGATCAGGACCTGAAATACCGTTTCCGTGGTGACTTTATCGAGAATGATGACCAAAAGGTTATGCTGTTTCAACTGGACGAACCTGAAATGGTAAAGACGGAGAACATCGTTCTTCCGCCCAAAGAAGCTGAAACAGATGACCGAGCTGAAATCGCAGGGAGGACAGTTAAGCAGATTATTTACATTTTGCCTCCGGAATGGGAGGACACATTTGGAAGACCGATTACCAGCATCGGAGAGATTAATCTACTGGAGCAGAGGCACTATGCGGCTGACTGGGATGTTTTGCGGCCGGCAAAGGAACTGGCCGAATACAGTACATTGACCTCAGAAGACCTTGAAGAACTTTTACATGAAGCAGAGAAAATAATAGAAGGGTGGCCTATACCAGATGAACATGGAGATGGCGAATCAGCAGACAATGGAGATGGAGAATCCGCAGGCGTTGGAACTGAGTGCGGAGCAGATGTCGGAGCGGGAACAGAGGAGAACGGAGATCGAGCAGACCTTTGATTATGATGGCTATCAGGTCGCCCGGAGGGAACTTTTTGCACATCTTCGAGATCCCGCCATTATAATAAGGAAAGACAGCATCACATTCAACACGGCCTGCATTGCAGGTTTGGAGGATGTGGTGTACGTCAACATCATGTTTAACAGCGACTTAAAGCGGCTTGTAGTTAAAGGCTGTAATGAAAATGACAGGGATGCTCTGCGCTGGTGTATCGCAAAACCGGACAAGCGTAAGAGTCGGAAAATGTCCTGCAGGTTATTTTCAGAATTGCTTTATAAGGAAATGGATTGGTCCGGTGACTGCCGGTATAAGATCCTCGGATACCGCATCGAGTTCGAGGGCGAAGCGCTCTATGTGTTTGACCTTGTGGCGGCCGAGGTGTTCCACGAGTGTAAAAAGAAGCAGTCTGCTGATCAACAACCTACGACAGTGGCCGAAGAGAATACGGAAGAACAGCCTGTGAATCCTCGGAAGGGTTACTACCCAGATGACATCGCGGGTACATTTGGCATGCCTGTTGAGCAGCATCGCCAAGAGTCTGAGCTGAGGCAAATGGATGGTTTTGTCTCGGTTGGAATGCTTACGGGTATGCCCGGACAACAGCAAAATCTATAAAAATTGAATTTGAGCACCAAGGGGGGGAGTCTACCCTTTTTCAGGAAGGAGGAAAAATTGTGCCAGCAAAGACATGGCAGCAGAATATGCTGGGGATTACATTTCGATATGCAGACGGTCGTATCACAGTCTTCCGGAGCGCCCTTGAATCTATTGGCCGCCCGGAATTCTATCACTTCCTCTACAATCCGACCAAGCAGATGTTTGCAATACAAGCGTGTGGAATGGACGCAGAGGGGGCCAATCGTGTTCCGAAGAAAAATCAGGATGACCGATATGAGATCAAAAGCAAGAATCTTGTGCGCCTGATTTATCAGAGCTGTGGCTGGGACAGAACAAGGTCCTACCGGCTGCCGGGTGTTGAGTATCCGCAGCAGAGACTCGTGAATTACGACCTGTGTCGCGCCATTCCCATTTTCGAGGGAAGGGTGGACAAGGAGAACGAAAGCACGCAGGAGTCAGCGCAGTCGGCTTCTGAGTCAGAGAATATTTGACTGTGAGAGTCTGGAGAAGAAACGACTAGGCTCCGTAGTCGCAGAGAAAATTGAATAGAAAATGCAGCAGCCCACCAGGTTGCTTTCCAACGAGCTGAGAGATCAGCAGGAAGGAAAGGCTACCCGGTGGGCTGCTTTTTTTGACTTTCAGAGGGCAGTTGCTCCGTGTCTGAACGGGTGTTTATTCCCGACCGCACTTATTTCCTCGTGTCTAAATTGCCGAAGCCTGGGAGGGGCGGAAATCTGCCTCGTGTCCAAACGGATGTTTATTCCTGATGGCACCCCTGTCCTCGTGACTGAATACTATATATTGACGCGAAGAAATATAGAAACGCTAAATATGGTGGTTTGCTCTGCGACCAGCGTTGAATCCTGTTTATGCCTGAAAGTACCGAGGGCGTTTCCGAGGGGCAGACCACCGCCATGTAGTTTTTCAGGAAGTTTACAGCAATACCATGTAGCTCCCGATAGCAGAGCGTGGCAATTGGCAGGGAAGCCAGAGCATTATAAACGTACAGCTCAATGAAGCGGGCCGCAACGATGGTATTGATCACAATGTTGACAAGACGCAGCATCCAGCTTACGACCATAAGCTCCATAGCCACAGGCATATTACCGATGCCGCCCGGAAGTGCGCTGATAGCGTTTTCGATGTCGACCTCGGTGTTGACCTGTCCGCTGCCCACATAACCGGCTATGCCGTTTGTCACCGTGGCCGCTACCTCAAACATCGCATTTAGAATTTCCATGGAGTGTAGAACAGCCCAGCGGCAAAGCGTGATTTTCAGCATGACCAGCGCCACCTGTTGAATCGTAAAAGCTGTGCTGCCGCCGTTCATGGCTATGGTCTGGGTGAAATTGTACAGTTCCAAAACCATAAAAAGTGCCAGAAGGGTAAGTGCAATCGGCATGACTACGCCGGAGCTGATAGAATCTGCATAGCCGGCCAGTGTGCTGTTCCAATCGGTCAGACTGCTCAGCAGACCGGAGTTCTGCCCCATAGCGTTTACGGTGGCCGAAATGCCCGCCAGTTGGCTTCGTATCGTATCCTCAAAAATAGCGCATACCTCCCATCAACTGACCGTCAGCGTGCCAAAGTAGGTAGCAACGGCAATGATCAGCACGCCGCCCGCAATCGACCATGCACCGCTGCTGATGCCGGGGCCGTTGTGGTCCTTGAGGTTGGTGCCCAGCGTGACTGCACCGAAGAGCAACAGCAGGCCGCCTGCAAAATTGACAACATTCGTGATAAGAGAAGTGATTGTAGATACCATTTCCATATGAGTTTCCTTCTTTCCTTCCTTTGTCAATCATAAAGCAAAATATATTTATAAAATTCGTACATTTCTATTGACATTCTCGGTGCAGTCAGTTATAATAATCAAGCTGATTCGAGACAGCCCGGTTGACCGGGTGTAGCGCAGTTTGGTAGCGCGCTTGAATGGGGTTCAAGAGGCCGTGAGTTCGACTCTCGCCACTCGGACCAAAGATGGCTGTCAAGGTCAGCAGGAGCGCCAAATCCGAAAGGATTTGGCGCTTTTTTGTTTTTCACGGCTTCAAACGCGGCAGCGCCTGCTCTAAGCCGTTGGCAATGGAACGCTTGCGGCGTATGTCCAGATGGCCGTAGATGTTTGCGGTCATCTTGATGTCCGAGTGGCCCAGCCACTCCTGCACGTCTTTCAGGCCGTAGCCCTCTGACAGCAGCATGCTGGCGCAGGTGTGGCGCAGGTCGTGAAAGCGGATGTGGGGCAGGTCGTACTTCTTCAGCAGCTTGTGGAAGGTGTGACTCACATAGTCGGGGGAGTAGGGGTGCCCGTCCTCCCAGGTGAACACGTAGTCGTTGTCTATGTAATCCTTGCCGAAGTGGTTGCGGTAGTATTGCTCCTGCTGTAACAGGATCTTGAACAGCCGCACCGCATCGTCTGTCAGGGGAAAGCTGCGGAAACTGGATGCGTTCTTGGTCTTGTTCTTCTCCACTACCTTCGTGACTCGAGCCACGGTGTGCCGTATGGTCAGCGTTTGCATCGCAAAGTTGATGCTGTCCCATTTCAGCCCCAGTACCTCGCTGCGGCGCAGACCGTACAGCGCGGTGACATAGATGATAGGGTAGAGGCGCTCGTTCTTAACAGCGGTCAGCAGGTCCCGCATCTGCGCTTCGGTGTAGAACGTGCCGGTAAACTGCGCTGCGTGCGGCATGACGACCAGATCGGCGGGATTTGTCTGGATCAGACCGTCTCTCTGCGCCAATTTGAGCGTCTGATTGAGCACGTTCTTGCGCTGACGCAAACTGACCGCCGAAAGGCCGCCGTGGCCGTCAGAGCGCCCGAATTTAGCCTTTACGTTGATGTAGGTCTGCAGCGTCTCGCCGTCAACATCACACAGCCGGATTTGCAGGTCATCGAAGTAGGGAAGGATGTGTGCCCGGGCCTGTACCTCGTATCCTTGGTAGGTGACCTCGTCCACGCGATGCCGGACGTCCTCCAGCCAGCGGCGCACGGCGTCACTGAAAAGCATATCGGGCGGGGCAGCCTGCTCAGGCTTTTCGCCGAGCATATCAAGCATGATCTGCCTGGCTTTGCCCTCGTTCCCTGTTACTGTCAGACCTGTGGAGACCCAGGTCTGATTTTTTTTGCCATCTGTCGTATGCGTGAGCACGACATAGTATTTGTCGTTTTTTACGCGCAAGCTGGCGGTCATGAGAAGGGCCTCCCAAAGCATTGTGGCATAAGATTGCACCTCCAAGGATTGACTGTCGGGACGGGGCGTTTTCCTCGTCCGCAAAACCAGTATACTACAATCGTTACGATTTCAAAAATGTACGAATGGAACCAATATGGCGGCACAGCAATGCCGTGAAAGCAGGTACTTTCACGGCATAATCTGCTGCTATATTGGTTTTGCGTTTTTCTCCCCCTGCAAATTCCAGACAGGCAACCCTTCCCGGCGCTGTGCCCTGCAAGGCAGCCTTTGGGCCGGCCTTGCAGCATGTTGTCACGCTTTCTTGGCACGCTCCCCGGACAAATTCGGATTATCGCGCTGCTTCCCCAAAAGCGGTACGGCAGAGGACGCTATTCAGTTGTGGTGAGAGGAAGTATATCTCCTCTCAATTACAATGGATAGCGTCGAAGCATGGGAATGGGACGAGGAAAACAAAAAATATTTTTTGTGAGCAAATGGGACAGTGATTCTAGAAAATTTTTATTATTGAACGAATTGAGTGAATTTGTTTTAAATGAAATATGTGGTTGATTTGCTTCGCTATCGAAGATATAATTACGGTAGAGCGGGATTTGAAGATATAGAAGATAATTTCTCGTACAACTTTCAAGACTGAATTCAACCGCTGCCTTTTGGTGGTGCTAAACTTTGCTTTTTCCGTGACACTGACCAGGCAGACGTAGAGAGTAGACCATGATTTGGGCAAAAAGAAAACAATCTCGTTTGAAAACAACGACTAAAAAAAGCACAAATAAAAGAAATCTTTTTACTTGTCAATCTGCTGTAAATTATCGACTGAATTTGTGCAAAGCTAACAAAGTGAAAAAGAGAGCCGTTCTTGTCTTGACACTCCACAAGGAATATGGTATTGTAATCATGCACAGAATAAGTCGCTATTCAAGTGCCTGATTTGTTTGTGCCTTACAAAAAAGAAAAATGTACGTGAGCAGCGTCGTTGGATTGTTACCGTTTGGCGGGCTAGACCAACTCTGCATAGCACAAGCCGAAAGCGTGTTTCAGCCTTCGGTATGTTTGCTGTGTCAAGAGTGGTCTTTTTTTATTGCCTTTTTCAACCTGAGGAGGAGAAACAATGCAATATACCGTCAAAAAACCGATCAACAACAACATCCTGCGCGTGGTGGACCCCACGGGCTGTGAGCTGATCGTCACCGGGCGCGGGCTGGGCTTTGGCGCTAAGCCGGGCTATAAAATCGAGGCTGAAACCGTGGAGCGCAGCTACCGCATGACCAGCCCTGCCGTGCAGCAGAAGTTGGTGGAACTTCTGGAACAGATCCCGTATGAGCATCTGCTGCTCACCGATGAGCTGGTGGCAATGATCCGCAGCCGGGTGAACTACCCGCTGAACGAGAGCCTGCTCATCACGCTGGCCGACCACATCAGCTTTGCCATCCAGCGCAGCGAGCAGGGAATTCGCTTTTCCAACCCGCTGATGGCTCCCATTCGGGAATTCTACCCGGAAGAGTATCGCCTTGGTATGGAGTGCCTTGCTGCTATCCGCCAGCGCTGCCATGCAGACCTTTCGGACGACGAGGGCGGCTTCATTGCGCTGCACATCGTCAACGCAGAGCTCAACACCACCATGAGCGTGGTGAACGATGTCACCCGCTTTGTGGATGGCTGCGTGCAGGTGGTGGAATACTTTTACAACTGCCATTTTGACCGGGATGCACTGGATTTCAGCCGCTTTACCGTGCATTTGCGCTTTTTTGCGCAACGCGTATTTCAAGGAAAACAGGAGCAGGAAAACGATACCCACGACGAAGTGTTCCGCGCCCTGATCGCCCGCAATTGCAGCGAACACTACAAATGCGCCTGCTGCATTGCGGAGTATGTCCGCAACACCTGGCACAAGGAGCTTTCGGACGAGGAACTGGTGTTCCTTACGATCCATCTGAAACGGATTCGGATGAGAAAATAAGCTCTTTTGCTTCACTTTTGATTCTCCACAGGTCTTTCCTGTGTGGATATATATGCTGGATACGAACTTGAGAAAAGGAGAACTGAAGATGAAAGACAAGATCTTTGGCGTGCTGCAGCGCGTGGGACGCAGCTTTATGCTGCCCATTGCGCTGCTGCCTGTAGCGGGCCTGCTGCTGGGTATCGGCAGCTCGTTCACCAACGAAACCATGCTGGCGGCCTATGGCCTGAACAGCGTCATCCACCCCGGTACCCTGATCTACACCATTCTGGACGTGATGAGCCAGACCGGCAGCGCCGTGTTCAACAATCTGGCGCTGCTGTTCGCCATGGGCGTGGCCATCGGCATGGCCCGCAAGGAAAAAGAGGTGGCCGCCCTGTCCGGCGCAGTGGCCTATATCATTATGAATACGGCCATTCAGGCCATGATCAATGCGGCAGGCGGCGTAGAAGCGATGCCTGCCAACTCCACCACCACCATGCTGGGCATCACAACCCTGCAAATGGGTGTGTTCGGCGGCATCGTGGTCGGTCTGGGCGTGGCAGCGCTGCACAACAAGTTCTATAAGATCGAGCTGCCGCAGGTGCTGGCCTTCTTTGGCGGTACACGCTTTGTGCCCATCGTCAGCTCCATCGTGTATCTGGTGGTCGGCATTGCCATGTTCTATATCTGGCCGGTGGTGCAGAGCGGTATTGCCGCGCTGGGTGCACTGGTGCTGGCTTCCGGCTATGCAGGCACCTTTATTTACGGCCTGCTGGAGCGTGCGCTGATCCCCTTTGGACTGCATCATGTGTTCTATATGCCGTTCTGGCAGACCGCTGTGGGCGGCACCGCCATCATCGATGGCGTCACCGTGACCGGCGCACAGAACATCTTCTTTGCCGAGCTGGCTTCCAAGTCCACCACTGTGTTCTCGGTCAGCGCTACCCGCTTCATGGCCGGTAAGTTCCCCTTTATGATGTTCGGCCTGCCCGGCGCGGCGCTGGCTATGTACCAGTGCGCCAAGCCGGAAAAGAAAAAGGCGGCAGGTGGCTTGCTGCTGTCTGCTGCGTTGACGGCGTTCCTCACCGGCATCACCGAGCCGCTGGAATTTACCTTTATCTTCGTGGCACTACCCATGTACGCGGTGCACTGCGTACTGGCCGGTCTGTCCTTCATGCTGATGCACATCCTGAATGTGGGCGTGGGCATGACCTTCTCCGGCGGTCTCATCGACCTGGTGCTGTTCGGTGTGATGCAGGGCAACGCCAAGACCCACTGGGTGTGGGTTGTCGTGGTCGGTGCGGTGTACTTTGTGCTGTACTACATCATTTTCCGCTTTATGATTTCCAAGTTTGACTACAAGACCCCGGGCCGCGATGATGCCGAGGAAGTCAAGTTGTACACCCGTGCGGACGTGAACGCCCGCAATGCTGCTTCCGGCAGTGTGCCTGCCGGGGATGACCCGGTCAGTGCAATGATCGTGGAAGGTCTGGGAGGTGCCGCTAATCTGGCCGATGTGGATTGCTGCGCAACCCGTCTGCGCTGCACGGTCAATGATGCGGCATTGGTCAAACAGGATGTGCTCAAAGCCTCCGGCGCCTCCGGCGTGATCTGCAAGGGCAACGGCGTACAGGTGGTGTACGGTCCCAAGGTGGCCGTCATCAAAGCAAAGCTGGAAGATTATCTGGAAAGTGCACCCAAAAACCCGGTTGTCGCTCCCTCGCCGGCAACCGCACCCGCAGCAAAGGATACCGTGCTGTCTGCCTGCCTGAACGGTACGGTAGTGCCGCTGGCCGATGTGAAGGATGAAGCCTTTGCCAGCGGTGTACTGGGGGATGGCATTGCCATTGAGCCCTCCGATGGTGAACTGGTGGCACCTGCTGACGGTGAGATCTCCTCCACCTTTGAGACCCACCATGCCGTGGGCATGACCACGGCTGACGGTGCCGAACTGCTGATGCACATCGGCATCGATACGGTCAAGCTGGGTGGCAAGCACTTTACCTACCTCGTCAACGAGGGCGACAAGGTGAAGAAAGGCCAGCCGTTGATCCGCTTTGAGTTGGAAGCCATTAAGGCCGAAGGCTATCCCGTGACCACGCCGGTCATTGTCTGCAATACCGATGACTATGCCGCTATCGAGGCTAAAGCCAGTGGCACCGTAAAGCAGGGGGATGCGTTGCTGGAACTGAAGCACTAAGCGTTTCTCCCAAACTGTAAGGTGAGGTTGTTGTAAAGGAAAGAGCTATTCCGATAAAGGCAATGTCACTTAGTTAAATAGGTAATCCCTCTACACCAACGCAGTGAACTGTACCCCATTTGTTAGACAGTATGATATACTATCTAACAGATGGGGTGATTTATTATGTCAAGAGGAAAACCGAACAAACAATATACGCCGGAATTCAAGAAAATGGTTGTAGAAACCATGAAAAAAGAACATCTGAGTATCTATGCAACGATGCAGGAATTCGGAATTAACGACCATAAAATTATAGAGCGCTGGGAACGCATTTATTTGGAAGAAGGGCCGGAAGGCTTGTCGGTTGAGCGACGGGGCCGCAGCAGCACTGGTCGGTCAAAGAAGCTGCCAAAAGAGGTAGAAGAAGATCTGTTGGCCGAAGTGCAGCGACTGCGTGCGGAGAATGACTACCTAAAAAATTTGCAAGCCTTGGTTTTGGAAGACGAGCGACGCCAGCACAAAAAACGCTGGTAGTTCAAAAGCTAAGGCAAAAACACGCACTCAGTATACTGCTCTCAATCGCTCAACTGCCCCGTGCAACTTTCTACTATCATTTGAAGCAGATGCAGAGAGAAGACAAATATGCATCTGTTAAAGAAGAAATCGCAGCAATTTACCACGAAAACAGGGGCCGGTACGGCTATCGCCGGATCACGGCAGAACTTCGCAAGCGTAAATTCTCTGTGAACCACAAGACTGTCCAGCGGCTCATGAAGAAGCTGGGCTTAGTTTGTCGTGTCAGGATGAAAAAATATCGTTCCTACAAGGGAGAAGTAGGCAAAATTGCACCAAATTTGCTAAATCGGGATTTTCATGCCGAAAAGCCGAATCAGAAATGGGTCACGGATGTGACGGAGTTTAGCCTGTTCGGAGAAAAGCTCTATCTGTCCCCGATTCTCGATTTGCACAGCAACGATCTGGTCAGCTATACCATATCGGATCGTCCTGTGCTCAGCATGGTGACGACCATGCTGAACGAGGCATTTGCAAAAATTCCGGACGGAACAAACCTCATTCTCCATTCTGATCAGGGCTGGCAGTACCAACATAAACAGTATCAACGGATGCTCCGAGAGAAAGGCATCCGGCAGAGCATGAGCCGCAAGGGAAACTGTCTGGACAATGCTGTGATAGAAAATTTCTTCGGGCTGCTCAAAAGTGAGCTGCTGTATTTGCAGGAGTTCCGCTCCATGGAACACTTCAAACTGGAACTGATCGAATATCTGGATTACTACAACAACCGCAGGATCAAGGCAAAGCTAAAGGGCTTGCCGCCTGCAATTCACAGACAGCAAGCCCTTTCGGCTGCTTGAACAATTTTTGCTTCAAATTATTGTCTAACTTTTTGGGGGCACTTCACAGAAATTGGTATAGGGGGATTTTTTTCTTATAAATACTTGACAATAAGCTCAGAATGTGCGGCCTCTTTACTTACCGAAGTAAGCAAAGAGGCCTTTGTAGTTAGAAAGTGTCCGCTGTGACAGCTAAAAGCAAGGAGTGAATGACCGTAGAAAATGTCAAGCAAGCGATTGTCTTTTAAGTAAAACCAGTCCCGCTACCAGAGTGAAAATCTGATAGTGGGGTTGGTTGCTAGATGTGTGCCCGGTATGTTGTAAGATAAGTGCTCAACAATCGACGTCCTGCGAAAGAGACGCCTCCTGTGGGATAATGGAGCTATTGGAAATTACCAATAATTCTTGATAACTATCAGCAATTTCCAAGACGAAACATGAGTATGAAGCAAATATTATATGTGGAATTGGAAGGAAGAAAAATAGTAGTTTTATTTTTGAGATGAGTATAGAGGGCGACGTTTTCGTGGTGCGTTTATTATTAAACATAATTGGGCTAGAGATATAATAGAGTAAGCCAGGAAAACTACGATAGCTAAAGCACTTTAAACATACTGGTTGACTATACGCTAATATTGGCGTATGATGAAATCGAGGAAGTGATAAAAAATGCAGGTGAAGGAGTTACGACAAGAAATTGGAGTGACACAGAAAAGACTTGCAGAAACATCTGGACTTGATTTTCGATGGATTCAAAAAGTTGAATCTGGAGAAATTAATATGGAGAATATAACAGTTAAGAGATTTTTTTCTCTGCTGAAGGGGATTTCGCAATGTGCTGATGATTGCGACGAAAGTAGGCAAATACAAATCATTCGCGAGGCATATAGAAATGTTCACGCCATCGCAGATTCTTTCAATGACAATTTGAAAGTCACTCTGGGTATCCAGTAATACTCCACAAAATGAAAAAGCGCTCACCGTGAAAGGTGGGCGCTTTTCTCTTTCTTAATCTGTACTTATAAAAGGTATATCACACCAGCATATCGAACAGTCCAATCATCAGAGGCATCGTCATGATGGAAAGTAGCGTACTCAGAACATACAATGCACTTGAGTGCGCCGCATCACGATTGTAGAGTTGCGCCATTGAGGTGACTGTCGCACAAGACGGCGTAATAGCCGATAGATAGACTGTCATTAAAATTGCTTTACCATCTGCAATCCAGTCAGATGCGTGGAACACGCGAAGTAGCAGCAGAACAATGATAGGAACTACAATCAGACGAAGTGCAACGGGAAGATAGTTGCGCGGTGTACAGAAGACTTTCTTTAACGGTACTTCCGCAATCGCCATACCGGCCAGCAACATACCCATAGGCCCTATCATAGCACCTACGCTGCTGAGCGTGTTCACGATAGGCGAGGGCAGCGAGATGTGCAGAAGGTACAAGAGCGCACCGACGACAATCGCAATCAGATTGACATTGGCGAGAATCTTCTTCCATTCGAGTTTTGCGCCTTCTTGCAGGCAGGCACTTGCGTGCGTCCAGAGAAGAATCAGCTGAACGATGACGAAAGCGCAGGAATACACGACATATTCCTCGCCGAGCAAAGCCTGAACCAGGGGGATGACGAGCGCAGCCGCATTGCTGTATATGATGTTGACCTGCTCCACGACATCCAATTTAAGCGGCCTTTTAAAGATAGCATTGAGGACCAGAAACACGACATGCATCCCGACCGCTATGCCCATCGAGTACAAGAGTCCTGTGCGAATCTGCGGCGTATCATCGATTTGAAATGCGTTGAGAACAACACACGGCATGACCAGATACACGAAAACTACGGACAAAATCTTGCTGTCTGAGGCTTTCAGAAGCCCTGCCTTGACGACTACATAGCCCATCAGAAGAACGATAAACAGCTGAGCTATCTGCTGCATGAGCAATATACTGACTTCCATAACGATACCTTCCTTCGATTCAGAATAGCGTACTCCTTTCTATGAAAAGAGTCAATATGCAACATGACGGAAGTTTTTAGCAAATAGCGAAAATCAACAGTTTGTGGTGAAGGTTGAGAGTTAGCCATATGTACTGGATACTATGCACAGTTACAGGATGTTGCATTTATGCAAACGGTAGAACTTGATAGAGGAGTTGTAAAATCTATAAAAATAAATGTAAACGCGATGTTTTCTTTGATATAATATAGTTAAGAAGCTACCCCCTAAAGGGAAGGAGGTCTATTATGAAAAGGAGAGTTAGTACAGCGAAAAGAATCGTTGCTGTAGCTTTAGCTGCTACGGTTGCGGTTTCTTTGACCGGCTGCAAGAAAAAGAAAAACACCAACGATACAACGAGTTCGGATGTGACCACGAGCCAAAGTCAGGCTGTGGAACCGGAAACCCCGGAGGTAACTGCCACACCTGCACCGACCGCTACGCCTGCACCGACCGCCACGCCCGCTGAGAACACTGATAAGAAGGATAACGCCACCAGCGAGCCGACTAAGACGAATAAGCCGAGTTCCGGCACTTCGACTTCCGGCGGAACTACCAAACCGGCCGCGACAAAAACACCGGCACCTGCTCCGGCAGCTACTCCGGCTCCTACCGCAAAGCCTCAGGTAAAATACACCTTCACGGTTCGCCGTCATGAGGCGACCTGCACCACGCAAGGCTACGATGAGCATATCTGCCATGAGTGGGGCGGCATGAACTACAATGACCGCTTTGTTCCGGCAAAGGGACACAGCTGGGATGGCGGTACAGTCACGAAGGCTGCTACTTATACCGAGACCGGTATCAAGACCTTCAAGTGCAAGGAATGCGATGAGACGCGCACAGAGGAAATCCCGTCTCTCAACAAAACCTATCATATCAAAAACGTTGTTGCTCCGACATGCACCGCTGAGGGCTATACCATCTATGAGTGCAACGAAGTTCCCGGTCTGACCTATAAGGGCGATTACAAGGCAAAGCTGCCGCACGCCTACGATGCTGGTAAGCTCACGAAGCCTGCTACCATCTATGAGAAGGGTATCAAGACCTTTACCTGCACCTCCTGCGGCACTACATACACGGAAGATATTCCGATGGTCGAGAAGACCTGGCATAAGGGCAATACGGTAGCGCCTACCTGCACCGAGCAGGGGTACACCGTTTACATTTGCGACCAGGATTCCGCTCTGACCGAGAAACGCGATTATACGAATGCGCTGGGCCATGCTTGGGACGCTGGTACAGTCACAACGGCAGCGACCTGCACGAAGGCCGGTGTTAAGACCTATACCTGCACCCGTAATGGCTGCTCCGAGACAAAGACCGAGGAGATTGCCGCGCTGGGTCATAAGTGGGATGATGGCACTGTCACCACGCCCGCTACCTGTGAGGCTGTCGGTGTAAAGACCTACAAGTGCCAGAATACCGGCTGCACAGAGACCAAAACCGAAGAAATTGTAGCTCTGGGGCACAAGTGGGATGACGGCACTGTCACCAAGGCTCCTACCTGCACTGAGGACGGCGTCAAGACTTTCACCTGCCTGAACGATGCAACCCATACCTATACGGAAGTTGTTCCTGCGACGGGACATGATTGGGACGATGGTGTTGTTACCAAGGAAGCAACTTACGAAGAAGATGGCGAGCGCACCTACACCTGCCAGAATGACAAGACCCATGTGCATAAAGAAGTAATTCCTGCTTTGGGCTATACCTTCACGGAAACTGTCGTTGCTCCTACCTGCACTGAGGACGGTTATACGCTGCATACCTGCAATGAGAATCCCGCAAAGACGTACAAGGATACGCCTGTTCCTGCGCTGGGCCATCAGTACAAAGAAGTCACTACTCCGGCTACCTGTGGTGCTCTTGGCAGCGTAGACAATGTCTGTGAGCGCTGCAACGATAAGCAGCATGTGAAAAACCTGCCTGTCACTGGTGAACATCAGTGGGATGAGGGCGTCATCACCAAGGAGCCTACAGCCACCGAAACTGGCATCAAGACCTACACCTGCAATGTTTGCAAAGCAACAAAGACCGAAGATATTGCTAAGGTGCATAACCACGATTACACGCGCCTTGGCGAAATCATCGAGGGACCTTATTGCGAAACTGAAGGAAAGCGTTGGATGTACTGCAGCTACGAGGGGTGCAACGAAAGAGTGTTGATGCCTGTGCCTGCTATCGGCTACCATGATTGGGACACCGAGCACACCGAATGCCTGAAAAAGGCCAGCTGCACCGAGAAGGGCACCATGCTGATGCACTGCAAGCGCGATGCTTCCCATACCATGACCTACGACTACGGCGGTACTGGTCACATCTGGAACGAGGGTGTCATCACTACCCCGCCTACTTATGACGAGTACGGTGAAAAGACCCTGCATTGCAAGAACTGCGATGCGACCAAGACCGAAAAGGTCCTGCCCACCAAGTACACCTTCACCGTTACCGTTGTCCCGCCGACTTGCACCGAAGACGGCTACACGATGCATAAGTGCAATCAGGATGACAGCTTCTCTTACAAGGACAACATTGTACACTCCACCGGTCACCATGCCGCTAAGCGTGTCATAGAGCCTACCTGCAAGGAAGAGGGTCGCACCGAAATCTACTGCATCGTCTGCGGTGATGTGAGTGCCGTTCTCTCCACCACGCCCAAGACCAATGAGCATACTTGGGATAATGGTGTCGTAACTACTCAGCCAACGGCTGAAAAAGAAGGCGTCAAGACCTATACCTGCACAGTTTGCAATGAAACGAAGACTGAGACCATCCCGCGCCTGAACAACAGCGGCAAGTAAGCTGTAAGCTTACAAAAAGCACAAGAAACACAAAGAGGAGCGTCTGCTTTGGCGGACGCTCCTTTTGCTTTGACTGAAAAACTGCATAAGTGCTCTAGAAAATCTTTTTGACATTGTTTGTCGCACTTGGTAGAATGATGACAGAAAAGAAAGAATGCAAATCCTATGGGGAGGTTTCGGGTATGCTGCAGATTGCAATTGTCGAAGACGAAGCAGATTTGGCTCAGCAGACAAAAGATAATGTTGTTCGCTATCTTAATGAGCATGGACTCGAAGGCAATATCGCGGTGTTTAACGATGGCATGGATATTGCTGATAACTACAAACCTATATGGGATATTATCAAACATTAGAATGTCAACCCTCTACACCAACACAGAAATTGGTATAGAGGAATTTTTTCTTCTAAATACTTGACAATATCAGAATGTGCGGCCTCTTTGCTTACCGAAGTAAGCAAAGAGGCCCTTGTAGTTAAAAAGTAATATTGCGAATAGAAGAACCTAATATGCGCTTACAAAAGCACGAACTTCTTGTACCGAAAGAGGTATGAAGTGTTCGTGCTTTTCTTCGTTTTTGCAAGAGCTATCCGGCATGATCTGTTCGGCTTTCCCATTGTGGCTTGTTCACATTATCCATCAAGTATAATTGATTGCGTCGATGAAATGAGGGCGGGAATAAAAGCTTGAAATAAATACTGGAATATAATTCTATTGGAATTTCAACAAAGTTCGACAGAAAAAGAGTGAAAACACGTTGAAATGGTTTGCTTGAAGGTTGTATTATAACTAATACAGATAAATGTAGTATGATACGAATCATTCGACTGGATGCGGATAGTAAAATAAATACAGTCAATATGATGGCCACCTAAGAAGTCTTTTTGGCTTCTCTGGTGGCCTTCTTTATAAACCACATGCGGGAATTGTGAAATTTATATTTATGATTCCCAAATCACCTAAGCGACGCAATCCATTGTAACTGAGGGGATAGGTGATTTTGTGGTGAAACTGCTTAGTTGCGCTCGGAGCAGGGGACCTCCTAGATGTGATTTGACCGAAACAATTCAAATCGCCATAGGAGGTCAAAATGACTGAATTAGAAATGTATGAACTTTGGCTCACTCTTCGTGAATGGGCCAATTATAATCAGCTTAACCAGACGATAGAAAAGAACTGGCTTAGTAATTCGTTCAACAGCCATATCCTTGATTTGTTAGACAAAGAGGAAATCAAATACAGGTCGGAGAAACGTCTCCTTGGATATAGGAACAAGGGGAAAAGGCGACTTGCTGGTAATGCAAATCAGCCGATTGTTATCAATATTGATGATGTGGCTGATGTCATTGATGTTCGTGCGGAAGATGAATTCGCTCGAGTAGAGCTTCTGGTATCATTGAAGCAGGAATTGGAAAGGCTTTCACCCAGAGAGCTAATGATTATTCGTACTTATTTGGATTATCCTATAGAGGTTGTGGCGAGAAAGCTTAAGGTTAGACCCAACACGATTTCTAAGGCACGAAGAAAAATTGCAAGAGAATTGAGAAAGAAGCTGGTTTGAGATGAAAAGGGAAGAACTGTGGACGCCATCTGCAAGGCGGTTTGAATGCCTGCTCAAGGCTGCGCAGAATGGCGACTATAACGCATACATGAGTTTGATGGCGAGGTTTTTTAAGGTAATGGATGACAAGGCAAGGAATAACTACTTGCGCGATTACGAGATGTTTACGGCACTGGTTGAACGGGTCTCAGAAGGAATCTTTGGTTTCAGTTCTGAAGATGCGTATCAGCGTGAATTGAACAAGGAAAAACACCCGTCAAAGAAGCGGAAGAAGTTCGGACGCAGGTGATGATCTGAGCGTTAGTAGTTAATATTGATTCAAATGAAAACAGATTGCTGCAAGCGCAGCAATCTGTTTTTATTTGAATTGGTATCGTTTTAAGCAAAATATGAATCGTGTATCAATTGACAGTTACATATAACAATCTATCGAATTTTAGCTTCATTCACCTTATGAACAAGGGTGTATTTGTAAAATGTGCTGAATTTGTGTACTTGTATAATTAAAGTGAATCCGATTTGTTGATAAATGTCGAATTGTGTGCTATTATATCAATACATATATTGGCAAAATATTGCGTTGGTAGACTGCTGAATTGTGCTAAGGATTTTCCATGAGTAATTTGTGGGAATACCTTTTGCGGCTCAAAACGGCTTTCCCTGATTTCAATTGCAATATGGAAAATAATATGTGTGCAAAGAAGAACGAGGAGTAAGAACATGACAAGGTTTAGGCATGACTTGATTTTGCGGATGATAAAGCTTTTAGATGCTGTACTTGTGACAATACCATTTGCAATGTGCTGGTATCTATACTATGCTAAGCGCGTTGCATCGCCGTACTATGCAAAGGGCGATTACCTGGTCGTGGCACTGTTCTTTGTGCTGTTCATCATCTTTGGACGCGTATATGACGCCTTTCTGATGTCGATGCAGCGTATCTCCGAAATTATCTACGAGCAATTTTTGGCGGCTGCGGTCAGCGACTTTATCATGTACATTGTGATTTGGCTACTGTCCAAGCACCTGCCCAACATTCTTCCTGGCGTGGCAGCTCTTGTGGGGCAGGTTATTATGGCCTCAATTTGGGCTTATAACGCTCACCACGCCTACTTTAAAACCTTCCCGCCGCAGGCCACAGCTGTTATTTATGATACCAGACGCGGTATGGAGCAGCTGATTGGTAAGTACGGTCTAGATGCCAAGTACAAAGTGGTCTCCACAGCTACGGCGGGGGAGTGCATCGAGAATCTTTCCATGCTGGACGGCATCAACACAGTGTTTTTGAGCGGCATCCACAGCCATGACCGGAATATTATTCTGAAATACTGTGTAGAAAACAACATTACTGTATTTGTTGTCCCGCGCATCGGTGACACCATTATGTCCGGTGCACATCACATGCACATGTTCCACTTGCCGATGCTTCGTGTTGGCCGGTATAATCCTCAGCCAGAGTATCTGCTTGTAAAACGACTGCTGGATATTGTAATTTCTGCTATTGCGCTTGTAATTCTGAGTCCAATCTTCCTTGCGACGGCTATTGCCATCAAAGCAACGGATCACGGTCCAGTATTTTACAAGCAAATTCGTTTAACGAAGGATGGCAAAGAATTCGGTATTCTCAAATTCAGAAGCATGCGGGTTGATGCTGAAAAGGACGGCGTTGCCCGTCTTTCCAGCGGCGAAAACGATGATCGCATCACGCCCGTTGGCAAAATCATTCGTGCTTGCCGCGTTGATGAATTGCCGCAGCTTATAAATATCTTGAAGGGTGACTTGAGCATCGTTGGCCCCCGTCCGGAGCGCCCTGAGATTGCAGCTCAGTACTGTGAGGAAATGCCGGAATTCTCCCTGCGCCTGCAGGCTAAGGCTGGATTGACTGGGTATGCACAGGTTTATGGCAAGTACAATACTACTCCTTACGACAAACTGACTATGGATTTGATGTACATAGCTCATCCGAGCATTGTAGAGGATTTCAAGATTATGTTTGCCACTGTAAAAATCCTGTTTATGCCTGAAAGCACCGAGGGAGTTTCTGAGGGTCAAACCACTGCAATGAGTGGTGAAAACAACTGAATATCGACGATTTTTACTGACTCTTTGAGGGCGAAAATTGACGCTCTTCTAGAATGTGCTGTCAGGAATAAACAAGGGGTTTCGATGACAATATCATCGAAACTTTCAACCCGGTCATGGAGATGCCATCAGGCATAAATATGGGAGCTTTCAGTGAAAAGCAGGGTGCTGTCAGGAATAAATTGATGAGCTTCCATAGCGATATGAGTGATTTCGGGCATAAACACATGGATTCCTGTGGCGAGATGATGGTGTCATCAGGAATAAAGACGAGAGTTTCCATGGTGATGAAAAAGTCATCATGGCGTAGAGGGTTTACATAACTGTGACGCATAGCTTTGCTGATGTGGCTATTTAATAAGGAAGATAAAAGAGTTTAGAGGTTGATTGTAGATTTATGAGGATACTGATTCATACTGACGAGTACTATCCCACAGCTCAAGCGTGTTCTTATCGAATGCGCACGATGGCAGATGCGTTCATCGATCAAGGCGATGAGGTTGTGGTGATTGCCAGCTCTACAAATAAGGGAAATGGAAAGATTGAGCCGAGAAGGGAAAAAATCTTGTACTCTCCGGCAATTCGCATGAAGAAAAAGACAACTGTAATGCGGATGCTTAATAATCTCAGTTTCGGCTTTACATCGATTTTCACTGCATTAAAAGCTGGCAAGGTAGATGTGGTCATCACTACATCGCCCCCTCCGCTGGTTAGTATCCCTGGATGGATTATTGCAAAGTGCAAAGGCGCAAAGCTTGTTTATGATGTGCGCGACATCTGGCCGGATGTCGCACTTGAGATGGGTAGCTTTGTTGAAGGCAGTATTTACTGCAAGGTGTTCAGAGCAATCACACGCTTTATGTACAAGCACTCTGACTGGGTGACTACAGTTTCACCTGGTAAGGTTGAAAAAATCAAAAGCCATGTGATTTCTGTGGGTGGCAAAAAAGGTGGCCCGGATCATGTCGACAAGGTGAAGCTGGTCGGCAATGGCTTTGATGAGAGCGTGGAGAACAGCTATATAGACAAAGAGTTGATTGCCCAGTATGAGCTGGATAAGAGGTTCACCTGTGTCTATGTCGGCAATATCGGTTTGGCGCAGGGATTGGGAGCTTTGCTGGATATGGCAGAGCAGTCTAAGCACAAAGAAGTCCAGTTCCTTTTATTTGGTAAGGGCGCAGAAAAGGAGGTGCTGGAGCAGCAAGCTAAAGAGCGTGGGCTGGACAATGTCCACTTCTGTGGCGTCCTCCCGCACGAGAAAGTCTTTACGCTGCTGTCTTATGCCAAGATGAGCTTTATCCCGCTGAAGAACTCCAACATGAAGGACAGCATCCCTACAAAAGTGTACGAGGCACTGGGAATTGGCTGTCCGGTACTCCTCGTTGCAGAGGGTGATTCGTGCGATATCGTAAATGAGTCTGAAATGGGCAGATGTGTTTCGCCGGATCATACAAAAGAGCTTGCAGGAGTTTTCGATGAAATGGTCGAGAACTATTCAAAATACAGTGAGCATCGCGCTGAAGCAAGAAATTTGATGCATAAGAAATACTCGCGGCAACAGATCGCAATTGCTTTTGAAAAACAGCTACACGAATCGCTAAAGTAAAAGACGGAGGAAAGAAAAATGGTTAACGTAATTGGTTTGGGCTACATTGGTCTACCTACTGCTTTGATGATGGCTTCCCACGGTGTGGAAGTTATCGGCACTGACTACAATAAGGAACTGGTGGCAACCTTGAATGCGGGTAAGACCACTTTTAAGGAAAAGGGACTGGATGAACTGTTCCAGAATGCTCTGGCAGCCGGCGTGAAGTTCACCACCGAGTATCAGGTTACCGATACCTACATTGTGTCCGTTCCTACTCCGTATGACAAGTTCAGCAAGAAAGTTGATGCCTGCTACGTTGTCGAGGCCGTGAAGGATGTCATGCGTGTCTGTCCCAAGGGAGCAACGGTTGTCGTGGAGTCTACTGTTTCTCCCGGAACCATCGACAAGTATGTCCGCCCTGTGATTGAGGCAAATGGCTTTAAGATTGGTGAGGACATCAACCTTGTCCATGCCCCGGAACGTATCATTCCCGGAAACATGGTTTACGAGCTGCTGCACAACAACCGCACCATTGGCGCAGATGATAAAGCCATCGGCGAGAAGGTGAAGAAGCTCTATTCTTCTTTCTGCCAGGGTGAGATTGTTGTTACCGATATCCGTACTGCCGAAATGACTAAGGTCGTTGAGAACACTTTCCGTGCGGTCAATATTGCCTTTGCAAATGAGCTGGCGAAGATCTGCCGTCATGACAACATGGATGTCTATGAGATCATCAAGATCTGCAATATGCATCCTCGCGTAAATATCCTGCAGCCGGGTCCTGGTGTTGGCGGTCACTGCATCAGCGTTGATCCGTGGTTCCTCGTTGGCGACTATCCCTCTCTGGCAAAGGTTATCGACGAGTCTATGAAGACCAACGATGGCATGCCTGATTTCGTGTTGAATCGTATCTATGAGATCATGAAGGAAAAGAGTCTGACCGATGTGAGCCGTGTCGGTCTGTATGGTCTGACCTATAAAGAGAATGTCGATGATATGCGTGAGTCTCCGACGCTGCAGCTGCTGGAGAGCCAGGAGCGCCATTTGGCAACCGGTCTGAAGGTCTATGATCCGTTCATTACCAAGGATGTGGTCAAGAACCAGTACCACGATCTTGACGCTTTCCTCGCAGATGTCGATATGGTCGTTATCATGGTCAAGCACACCGAGATTCGTGAGAACGTGGACAAGCTGGCTGGCAAGGTTGTTCTGGACTGCCACAATGTCATTGATCTTCCGGGCGTGTATCACATTTAAGAGAAAGTTTTAAGCAAAGGAGAGTATATGGCAACAAGGAAAAGATGGGTTGACCAAGTTCGTGCTCTTGCAATGATTCTAATTGTTCTGGGACACTCGCTTGGTCAAACTGGTGGGGAAGGTGGAACCATATATAATTGGTTATACCTTTTCCATGTTCCACTTTGTGTTGTCCTCTCTGGCTTCCTTTTTTCACCTCGCAATACACTTTCTGACGGAAAAAGATATGTAAAGAAAGTATTGCTGCATGAATATGTACCTTATTTGATTTGGGGTGCTTTAAGCATTGTGGTATACCTCGTTTTGATGTGTAGAAATAATTCTGCAATAAGAATCGGGGGGGGGGTACGCAATTGGACTCCTGTATGGTAATGGAAGCCTAGGACGTAGTTCAACATCAAGTGGTTTGATGGTTTGGAATTCACCAATGTGGTATTTACCGTTCATTGTAGTCACAGAAATTTTAGCATGTGCTATCAGCAAACTATTCAATAAGATTAGTGGGAAAGTGATACTACTTCTTGCTGTATGTGTTGGAACGCTGAGTTATTATCTGCTGAGACTACATTCACTATTTATGGAACTAGAAACGGTGATTTACCTATTTCCATTTTTTGTCCTTGGCTTTCTATTAAAGGACATTGATTTTCTGAAGCATAGATGTGATCCAGTAGTAGGAATTATGTTGATACTTGCTGGTAGTGCATTGGGAAAATTCAATGGTGCTCCCGGATACCTGTCAGATACATACAACAACTATCTTCTGTTTTTGATCTCTACATTCTGTATTTGTATAGGAATAATTTCACTTGTTCAGTGGGCAGATATCAAGTGCAGTACAGTAGAGTATATTGGGAAGAATACGCTTGTGATATTGGTGGCGCACAAATTTCCAATAATGTTTTGTTCAATCATATTAAGCTCTGTTCTTCATGTTTCAATAGAAAATGAGGCGGTTTCATTTATCGCGGGGACAGTAGTTGCAGCCATTTCAATAGTGGGCTGTTTGATCGTAGGAAGGATTATGGAAAGAATATGCCCTGTATTGATTGGAAAAAGCACCAATAGCTAAGATGAACTGCTGTGCGGGAGTGCTTTTGCCTTTCGCACGGCAGTTTCGTTTAAGGAGACTAAAATATGAAAAAAGTAATGCTCGTTTTCGGTACTCGACCGGAAGCAATTAAAATGTGCCCGCTTGTTAACGAACTGAAGAAACGCGAAGAACTTCAGACGGTTGTTTGCGTGACAGGTCAGCATCGCCAGATGCTGGATATGGTTCTTGAAGCGTTCGATGTTACACCGGACTATGATTTGTCCATCATGAAGGACAAGCAGACGCTGTTTGATGTGACCACCAATATTCTAAACCGCATCAAGGAAGTGTTGGAAAAAGAAAAGCCCGATGTGGTGCTGGTACATGGCGACACCTCTACGACTTTTGTGACGGCACTGGCCTGTTTCTACTTACAGATTCCAGTTGGCCATGTTGAGGCAGGTCTGCGCACCTATAACATCTACAGCCCTTATCCGGAAGAGTTCAACCGTCAAGCTGTTTCCATTATCAGCAAGTTCAATTTTGCGCCAACGGAGCTTTCTAAGCAGAATCTGCTGAAAGAAGGTAAGGACCCGGACAGCATTTATGTTACGGGCAATACCGCAATCGATGCTCTGAAAACTACGGTTCGTGAGAGCTATACGCACCCTGAACTGGAGTGGGCAAATGGTAGCCGCCTGATTATGATCACAGCTCACCGCCGTGAGAATCTTGGTGAGCCGATGCGCCACATGTTTAAGGCAATCCGCCGTGTAATGGATGAGCATCCGGACGTGAAGGCTATTTATCCGATTCACATGAACCCTGTCGTGCGTGAGATCGCCAATGAGTATCTGGGGGACGATGATCGTATCCATATCATCGAACCGTTGGATGTTCTGGACTTCCACAACTTCCTGAGCCGTAGTTATCTGATTCTGACGGATTCCGGTGGAATTCAGGAGGAAGCTCCTTCTTTGGGCAAACCGGTTCTGGTTATGCGTGATACCACGGAGCGTCCGGAAGGTATTGCAGCGGGTACATTGAAACTGGTCGGCACGGAAGAAGAAACCATTTACAAAGAGTTCAGTCGCTTGCTGTCCGATAAGGATGAGTATGAGGCAATGAGTAAAGCAAGCAACCCGTATGGTGATGGACATGCCTGTGAGCGGATTGCAGATGTGCTTTGCAAAATGTAAAAACCGGTAAAAGGGAGAATAGCCATGCTTGCAAAACTTGGACTTTATGCCAATACAGTTAAATCAATGAAGCCGAGTCAGGTTTATTTTCGCATCCGAAAGATGCTGAAATTGGATTGTAGCGTTGGGTGTAAGGTCACAAGTGATGTGAGTAAGGTTGCACCGATTGCGACGGTTGATGAGCTGGATTATGATCCTGTTTTTCTGGAACGCTTCCCGGCAGATGGACTTATCAATGATACTGTAACATTTTTGCACTCGTCAAAGGAGTTCCATTGGATTGACAAATGGCACTTTGATGATAAGTCTGCTTTGTGGAACTTCAATCTTCATTACTTTGAATTTCTCTTTTCGTTGGTTGATGCATACAGAAAAACGAGCGATAAGAAGTATTTAGAAAAATCTATCGAAACTATTCGCGGGTGGATTAATCAGAATCCAAAGGGTGATGGTGGAGAAGGATGGTCTCCCTACACGATTGACCTCAGACTCACCAACTGGCTGGGATACTATGCAGCGGTTCACACTGAGTTGGATGACGATTTCCAGAGCTTGTTTATTAACTCTATTCACGAGCAGTATGAATTCTTGAGCAGACATTTGGAAAAGGATATCTTAGGTAACCACTATTTTGAGGACCTGAAAGCACTCGTTCTATGTGCGATGTTTTTTAATGATGAGCCTGTTTTACACACTGCACTTAAAGCTTTCAAGGCGGAGTGTAAAGAGGAAATACTTCCGGATGGAATGCACTTTGAACTTAGCCCGATGTATCACAAGTTGATTTTTGAAGGCGTTGTCAGAGTTGTGGTTGCGCTGAAAGACAAGGGATTGGATGACTGCGAAGTCAATGGCTATCTTCAGCCGATGTTGGATGTTGCGTGGTCTTTGGAGGAAGGATTAGATCGGATTCCGCTTTTCAACGATGCAGGCAACAATGTAGCAAAAAGTTTGCAAGCATTGGTTTCTGCGTGCAAGGAACACTTTGGTATCACTCCAGAGTATAAATCTCGTTTTATTGATAGTGGCTTCTACATTTTCAAACAGAACGACTGGAAACTCATAGTTGACGCGGGACAACCGGGGCCCGCCTACATTCCCGGACACGCGCATTGCGATGCCATGAGCTTTGAATTATTCAAGACTGGAAAGCCGGTGATAGTGAACTGCGGTACATATGCTTACCAGTGCAAAGAGCGCAGTTTCTTCCGCAGTACTGCGGCGCACAACACGGTGATGGTTAACGATACGGAGCAGTCCCAGTGTTGGGGTGCGTTTCGTATGGCAAAACGTAGTAAGGTGAATGTCGTAAGTGTGTCAGAAAAATCAATCGTTATTGAATTAATGGATCAGCGTGGACAGACGGTAAAAAGAACTATTCAACTTGAAAAGACCTTGAAGGTAACGGATGAGTCTGGTGGAAATAAGCTGACCGCCTTTGTTCATCCGATAAATGATATTGACATGACTTTTGATGGCAATTCTGAAACGATAGGTCAGCAATATGCGCCGGAATATGGAGAACTGGTCTCGCTTGAAGCCGTTAGATATGAAGGAAACGGAAAAATTTCTGTAGAGATATGTATTTAAGTTGGAGGATAATCAATGGCAGTACAACAATTACCGGGATACAAACCCCTCTGTTATATAAAAGGGACTCTCTATCTTTACAGAAAGGGATATATCTACAGATTAGTAGAAAATCAACCGGAAAAGGTTATTCAAGTATACTCCAGCACAGCAAAAGAGTCCCTGCGAGTGTTGGCGAGACTATTTCGAACGGAGCCTAAATATGCCGTGCCAATTAATGAAAGTCAAATGCTTTTGGTTGGCCATCGCGCAATAAAGGCCGTAGATGTGGAAAAACAGGTCGTGGAGGATATTTCCTCGTCCAAAGAAGGCTTTTCCGATCCTCTAAATATATGTGCTGGGAGTGGAAAATGGGTTGCGCTTTGGGGTGATTATGGTTCAAACGCTGAACATGATTCTATTAATATATATGGCTTGACCCAAGAAAACAAGGTGGAAACCGTCTATAGCTTTAAAAGCGGTCAGGTGAGGCACATTCACAATATTATCCCGAAACGGTCTGGTGGATACTACATTTTCACAGGAGATCAGGAAAAGGATGCAGGAATCTATAAAGCGAATGTACCATTTGATCAAGTAGAGCCAGTAGAAATTGGAAAGCAACAGTATAGAGCCGTTATTGGGTTTGATACACCGAAAGGACTGCTGTATGCGACGGATGCTGTAAATGAGAAAAATTATGTGTATCTGTTTGATGGGAAAGGTGAACCTCAAAAAATCTGTGCATTAAATGGCTCATGCATTTATGGTACAGAATTTCAGGGAAAGTACTATTTTTCAACAACGGTAGAGCCGGATGAAAATAATCGTGGAGTGACCTCATGGATATCATCTAAACGCGGCGAAGGAATTCTTTCAGATGAGATTTATCTGGTTGAAATCGATGAAGAAATGAACTTCAAAACAATAGAGAAATTCAAGAAGGATGCACTGCCAATGAAGCTGATGCAATATGGAGCTATTCAGTTTCCGAAGGGAAATACAGACGAGCTTTGGTGCTATCCTGTAGCAGTTAAAAGGCATGATGGCGTGGCACTGAAGCTAATGTAAAAGTAGGCAGTAGTTGAGTGGGGGAAAATGAATCAATGAATATCCTGATTTTAGCAAGTGAGTATCCGTATGAAAAAGATACGAATGCTGATAGAACAAAGGTAGTCGGTTACTTTGCAAAGGAATGGGTAAAGCAAGGACATAGAGTTATTGCGATTGTTGATTCATCGACATTCCCTGCGGCGTATTATGCTGTTGGAGATAAAGTGAAAGGACTTGTCTCCAAAACTTTTGATGTATCAAGAACGCCTGATAGATTGTGGACAAAGAGATTTGCATACGATGAATTTGGTGTTCATGTAGAGAATATTCCTATCACAAAATATGTGCCTCATGGAAAATTTTCGAAGGAGGCATTGGATAAACAACTTAAGGAAATTGTAACTGTACTTGAAAATAACCGATTTGTACCGGATGTGGTGACAGGCCATTGGGTCAACCCACAAATTATGTTAGTGCCCCGGATCGCGAAGAGGTATGACGCAAAATCGGCATTCGTTTTTCATGCGGATTATGGAAAAGAAAACTGTGAGAAATTTGGCGTGCAGAAGTACATAGATCAAATTGATCACATTGGATTTAGATCCCAGTCCGCGGTAGAAGCTGCAAAGGGATATTTACATTTTAAGGAAGAGCCATTTGTTGCAGCATCTGGAATACCGGATAGATTCATCGAAAGGTTGCAGGGGAAAAATACAAAATCCTTTGAAAATCCAATAAGCATCATTTCAGCAGGAAGACTTGTCGAATACAAGATGCTTGATGTGGCATTGGCGGCCGCGGCAAAAGCGTTTGATGGGTCGGATTACGATTTTGTAGTTGCTGGTGACGGCCCGATGAAAGCGAAACTTCAAAATTACATTGATACCAACAATCAACAGAAATATATGCATCTGCTTGGCCGAATTGACCGTGACGAGTTGCAAAAACGGATGCATGAAAGTCAAGTATTCGTTTTGATTAGTAAGCATGAGACCTTTGGCCTAGTGTACCTAGAGGCAATGCTTCAAGGGTGTATTGTGATTGCTTCAAAATTTGGTGGTGTTGATGGAATCATCAGAGATGGAGAAAACGGGTTCTTGTGCGAGGAAGGCAATGAACAAGAACTGATACATATTTTTAATAGAATCAATGGTCTTACAAAAGAGGAAAAGCAGAAACTATCCCAAAACGCAGTGACCACGGCAAAACGCTTTTCTGAGTCTGACGTGGCGAAGCGATATTTAGAAAATATAACTGGTGAGCTATGAAAGTATTAATTGTTAGCAGAGGGCTTCCGCAGCCGGATAATCCGACATTTGGAATATTTGAGCTTGATCAGGCAAAGGCTCTTACCAAGCAGGGGATTGATGTGACATTCTTTGCGGTTGATTTACGCTCCATAAGAAGAAAGCGAAAATATCGTGTCGTGAAAACTCTGCATGATGGAATTGAATGCTACACAATTAGTATTCCGTTGGGAAATGTTCCACCTAACATTTTCTGTCCAGTTGGAAGCGTGGCATTGAAATATTTGTTTAATAGAGTGTTCAAGGATTCAACAGAATACCCGGATATTATTCATGCACATTTCCATAGACAGGGATACATGGCGGCCGAACTTTCAAAAGTTACTGGAATTCCGCTTGTGATAACAGAGCATTCCAGTGACATGGAAAAAGAAGTCGTTGATCCAAAGCTCCTAAAATATGCTTCAGCTGGATATCGGAGAGCAAAAGAAGTTATTGCTGTTAGTAAATCTTTAGCAAAGCGGCTTTATGAAAATACAGGAGTGAAATGTACAGTAATTAATAATATTGTGGATACGGCACTATTTGTGCCACAGCAGAAAAAACAAGAGTCCAATAGCTTTCATTTTATAAGCGTGGGACGGCTGGAAGAACCCAAAAAAGTGGAAGATTTGATAGCAGCTTTTGCAAATGTGTGCAAGAAAAACACAAATGTGCAGCTTGATATTTACGGAGCTGGCGCAAAAATGACACTTGCAAAAGAGTTGATAGAGAAAAATGAACTGCAAAATAAGGTTCATCTCAGGGGTGCTGTAGACCGCAGTGAAGTTGCTCTATCCTTAAGAAAAGCAGATTGCTTCATCTTACTGTCAAATAGTGAAACATTCGGTGTTGCCTATATAGAGGCACTCGCTTCAGGAATTCCAGTTATTGCAACACGCTGTGGTGGACCAGAAGAATTTATGGAAGAACAGTATGGGCTTCTCATTGATAAAGGGAGCATAGAGCAGGCTGAGGATGCAATGCTCTATATGTGTAAAAACATCCGTGACTACAATGGAATTGCTATTAGTGATCAAATAAGAAAAAGATTTTCCCCTGAAACGATAGCAAAGCAGCTTATGGCTGTATATGAGGAGATAGTATGAATGTCTGCAAAGTAGCGTGTAGAGTGGCATATGAGCTGATAGGAAAGCACTTGCCGGTTTCATACCATATTGGCGGTAAGATGGCGTCGAAAATAAGATATCGAATGGTCAAAGGCTATATATCGAGCTGCGGAAGTGACGTTAATTTTGAACACGGAGCAGATGTTTCTTCGACATTGAAGATTGGCAATCATTCAGGAGTTGGAGTAAATGCACACGTTCCAGAGCATGTGACCATTGGTGATAATGTTATGATGGGGCCGTATTGCCTTATTTATACGAGAAATCATAAACATCAAATAACGCCGGATGTGCCATTTAGGAAGCAGGGGTACGAAGAGTTTAAGCCCGTCACGATCGGAAACAATGTATGGATCGGGGGGGGTAATCATTTTGCCTGGCGTAACTATTGCAGATAATACTGTGGTTGCCGCTGGAGCTGTGGTTACAAAATCTTTCCCTGCAGGAAGCATTATTGGTGGAAATCCAGCAAAAGTGATTAAATCGAACAGTTAAGTGCTAGAAAAATGGTGTTATGGTGTTGTGGAGGTCAAAGAGAAAAATGAAATTGCTAATTGTTGCACCAGCATTTCCCCCTGACAGAAGGGTGGGAGCTGTTAGAATGGGTAGCCTTGCACGCTATTTGCTTAAGAAAGATGTTTCAATTACGGTAATAACCAATCGAAAAGATAATGTGGAAATTCCAGTATCAAAGTATATTTATGTGGACACACAGGAGACCGGAAGATACTCAGAAAAATTTGCTCACAATGAACAGCTATATTTGAAAGCTTTTAACGACGAAGTGGATTCTGAACAATATGATACTGTGATTGTCAGCGGTGGGCCGTTTTATACATTCAGCATTGCCAAGGCATCTAAATACAAAAAGATACCATGTGTGCTTGATTTTCGAGATCCATGGATTTTTGACTACAGAGAAGCAAAAGAGTTCTTTTCACCCAAAAAATTGTATACAAAAATCCGTGAACTTCCAAAGGAAAGAGCTGCGGTTAAAGAAGCTAGTGCGGTGGTTACAGTTACTGATGGGTGGAAACAAGATTTTGAACAGTACTATCCCAGTCAGCGAGGAAAGTTTTATACCATATCAAATGGATACGACGATGAATTGCTGACCGATTTACATAAAGCTGATTATAACAAACAGGGTAAAGTCGTCATTGGTGTCTTTGGAAAGCTGTTTTATTATACAGAGCAGTATTCAAAGGTCTTTTTGAATGGAGTTAGAAAATTTGCAGATAAGGTATCGGTGCTTCAAATTGGAGAAAGAGAACCAGAAGCGAGCGGACTTTTAGAGGCGTGCAATATTTCATCTGATTTGATAAAAAACACTGGTTTTCTTCCCTATAAAGAGGGAATGGAATACTTAATGAATGCAGATGTCCTCATGATCATAGATGTCCGGGCGAACGCGATAGGAACAAAAATCTATGATTATATTTTCCTTGGGAAACCGATTGTGTTTGTTGGACCACGAAAGACGCAATTTGCTGATATGGTTGGAAAAATTTCAGGAAATTATGTTTGCTCAACAGCAGAAGAAGTTGAAAATGCTTTTATGGATATACTAGCAACACGTGTGAAGAAAACGAGCACGGAGACAAACATTAAAGATTATGCAAGAAGCTCGCAAAATGAAAGATGGTGGAGACTTCTAAATGGAAATAAATGAAAATAGAACAATTTTAGGGAAGATAGAGCAAGCTATCTTCTGTATAATCTTATTTGTGTATGGACTAAATTTGTTTAATAGATATTTTTATATTTCATACGCAGTAATTGCGATTTGCTTCGCTTATATTATTATACGGCACAAAATTTATGCGTCATGGCAAACACTGTTTACATTTGGATTTTTAGTGATTTATTGGCTACTGGCATATTTCATTAATGGTGAAACAAAAACAGAGCTTTTAATTGAGTGCGCAGCTTTTTATGTCTTTGGGGCCATTGCATATTTGTTGGCAGAAGATAAGCACCATGATACATTTAATCTGGTTGTAGGAGGATCGATTGGATTTGGTGCTTACGGAATAATTACTTCTTTTTCAGCGGTACTAGATAGTGGACGCTATATGCAAGATATCTGGGGTGGTGGACGTCTAGCGGCAACTCAAGTTGCGGGTTGGTGTATGATGTTCATGGCTACGGTGCCATGGATTATTTTTAAGGGAAAAGAAATTAAATCTCTAAATAGAGCTATATTGTATATAATGATGATTCTGTCGGTAGTTTCCTTCTTTATTTTATCCTCACGCACAGGACTTATAGTTAGCGTTGTCATTGCTCTTTTAGTGTTTCTTCTTGCAGTAAAGAATAAACAAAATCGTATTGTAATTGGTTTGCTTGGACTATTGGTAGTTGGATTGACTGCTTTTGCTTTTGATATTGGTGGAATTCAAAGTGCTTTTTGGAATAGTAATTTGATTTTACGCATGCTTCAAAAGCAGAATACACTAGGCTCAGCATTTGATACAGGGCGTACGGATCGCTGGATTTATGTCTTAAGTCATTTTGGTGAGAATATGGGAGGCGGATATTACTACAGTAAGCAATTGGGGGGCATGATACACAACTTCTTTCTGGACTTGTATGATGAGTGCGGAGTTTTCGCATTGTGTGCATTAATGCCATTTTTTATTAGAATATTAGTGGGCATTTCTAGACTGCAGAAGAGGAACATAGAGCTTGCAGACAGGGTTGGATTACTCGCTTGGTTTGCTGTCATTGCGATACTTTTTATGACCGAGCCTGTCCTCTATTATGGAAGAACTAATTTGATGGCGTTCTTCTTTTTCATGGCTGGGATTGTTGAATTCTCTGGTGCGATTGCATACAAGGAGGAACGACTAAGTGAAACAAAATAAAGAAGAAAAAAGCGTTGCAAAAAAATTCATTGGTAATTCGGGCTGGATGATTGGTCAACAGTTGTATAATATGATTCTTCAATTAGTTGTCGGATCACTCTCGGCTAGATATTTGGGACCGTCGAATTATGGATTGATAAATTATGGCGCGTCGATCATTTCTTTTTTTTCAATCATATGCCGATTGGGATTGGATAGCGTTATTATCAATGAAATGATAAAGAGACCAGAGAAAAGAGGAAGCTATCTTGGATCAGCTCTGGTTATGAGGTGTTCCACATCCGTTGCCTCTCTATTTTGCATAATGGCAATTGTGAGAGTACTTGAGCCTAACAATACAGTCTTGCATGTTATTACACTTCTGCAGGCTTTTGCTGTTATATTGCAGTCGTATGAGGTATTTACGTACTGGTTTCAATTGAATTTGAAAATGAAGTACGTGTCAATTGCAACTATGATTGCACAAACCGTTGTTGGTGTGTGGAGAATTATGCTGTTGGCTACAAAAGCTTCTGTGTATTTCTTTGCATTTTCATCGTCGATTCAGTATTTGGTGTGTGGCGGAGTTGTTATCTATTGCTTTAGACGAGAACATAATTCCTTAAAGCTATCTTACTCAAAAGATGATGCTACATATTTGATTAGAGGAAGTTATCATTTCATTATTTCTGGATTGGCAGTAACATTCTATTCTCAAATTGATAAGATAATGATAGGAAAATTTCTCGATTCCAGTGAAGTTGGAATTTACACAGCAGCAGCAACTATAGCAGCTTTATGGGAATTTGTCCCCAATGCACTAATTAATTCTGCAAGACCGTTAATTATAGAGCTGAGAGAGAAAGACTATAATAAATATTTAAAACGATTTCAACAGCTCCTTCTTGCAATTACGATTCTTTCAGTCGTTGTTGGAGTGGTTGTAACGGTGTTAGGAAAAATTGCAATTCTGATTCTGTATGGAAAACAGTATTTGGAGGCCACTGCACCTTTGGGAATACTAATATGGGCAACTGGATTTGCTATGATTGGCACTGCAAGAGGTATCTGGATTGTTGCGGAGGGGTTCAACAAATACACGAAATATTATGTTTTCATCGGAGCCGCAGTTAATTTTGCTTTGAACTTACTTTTTATTCCTACATTGGGAATAACGGGAGCTTCCGTTACAACATTGATATCACAAATTACGGTGGCCTTTATTTCTCCTCTTTTTTTCAAAAAGGCCAGACAATTTGACGCTATTTATTTTGGTGCTTTTAGCCAATACCGTGAATTGTTAGAAATGACAAAAAACTTCTTGAAGAGTAAGAGGTAATAATATGAAGAACAGTATGAAAGACAAGATTAAGATGACTTTCCCCCGACTGACACGCTGGGTGCAGAATAATAAGAAAATGCGCGATTATCAATATCGTAAAAATAGCACTATCCAGCAGAAACGCAAAATTCTTGAGGATACATATATGGAACGGATTGGAGTCCCATTGGATTTGGAGAATCCAACAAGGTACACTGCAAAAATTCAATGGACAAAGTTGTACGGTATCACAGATGAGATGTCGTATCTTTCCGATAAATATCGTGTGAGAGAATGGGTGAAAAAAACAATAGGAGAAGATTATCTGCTTCCTTTGATAACTTCGGTTAAAAGCTTTGACGAAATAGACTTTAATTCCCTGCCGAGTAAATTTGTAATTAAGTCAAATAATTCCTCTGGTTGGAACATTATTGTCAAAGATAAGTCAAAACTTGACTTGAAAAACGTAAAAAGAAAAATGGATTTTTGGCAGAAAACAAATTATGCATATTATTCTGTTTTAGAAATGCAATATGCGAATATTCCGCCAGTATTCCTTATTGAAGAGTATACAACAGACCATAATGACGAATTAAACGATTACAAGTTCCTTTGTTTTGATGGAGTTCCGTACTTTTGCTGGGTTGATACCGGTCGTTTTTCACATCATACAAGAACAGTTTACGATATGGATTGGCAAAGACAACTTTGGTCACAGGTATACGATCCCAAAGAAGTGTACATTGAAAAACCTCAAAACTTCGAAAAAATGAGAGAACTTGCAACAATACTGTGCAAGGGATTTAGACATGTTCGGGTTGACTTATATAATGTTGACGGCAAGATTTACTTTGGAGAGATGACGTTTACTAACGGTAATGGGTTTGATCGTATTGTACCGGATCAATATGATGAAATACTTGGAAGCTACTTCAAACTCGATATTCAGGAGGAAAAGAAAAAATGAAAATTGCAGTTGCAGGAACCGGTTATGTCGGGCTGTCCATTGCTACGCTGTTGTCACAGCACCATGAGGTCATGGCAGTAGACATCATCCCGGAAAAGGTTGACCTCATCAACCACAAAAAGTCTCCGATTCAGGACGAGTATATTGAAAAGTATCTCGCAGAGAAAAATCTGAATTTGACCGCTACTCTTGACGCAGAGGCAGCGTACAAGGATGCAGATTTCGTTGTCATTGCAGCGCCTACCAACTATGACAGCAAGAAGAACTTCTTTGATACTTCGGCAGTGGAAGCTGTGATCAAACTGGTCATTCAGTATAATCCGGATGCCATCATGGTCATTAAGTCTACGATCCCGGTTGGCTACACCGCATCTGTGCGCGAGAAGTTTGACACCAAGAACATCATTTTTAGCCCGGAGTTTCTGCGCGAGTCCAAAGCTCTGTATGATAACCTCTACCCGAGCCGAATTATCGTTGGTACTGACCTGAATGATGAACGCTTGGTCGAGGCTGCGCACAAGTTTGCAGGTCTGCTTCAGGAAGGTGCAATTAAGGAGAACATTGACACTCTGTTTATGGGCTTCACTGAAGCTGAGGCAGTCAAACTGTTTGCCAATACCTATCTGGCATTGCGTGTGTCTTACTTCAACGAGCTGGATACCTATGCTGAGATGAAAGGGCTGAACACTCAGCAGATTATCAAGGGAGTCTGCCTTGATCCTCGTATTGGAGACCAGTACAACAACCCCAGCTTCGGCTATGGCGGCTACTGTCTGCCCAAGGACACCAAGCAGCTGCTGGCAAACTATGCCGATGTGCCGGAAAATCTGATCGAGGCCATTGTGGAGTCTAACCGCACCCGCAAGGACTTCATTGCAGACCGTGTGCTTCAGACGGCGGGCTACTACGGATATGGCGAGGACAATGAGTATGACAAGGCGCAGGAAAAGCCTTGTGTGATTGGCGTATACCGTTTGACCATGAAATCGAACTCTGATAACTTCCGCCAGTCCTCCATTCAGGGCGTCATGAAACGCATCAAGGCAAAGGGTGCAACGGTCATTATCTATGAGCCGACTCTGGAGAATGGCAGTACATTCTTTGGCAGTGAAGTCGTGAATGACCTTGAAGAATTCAAAAAACGCAGCCAAGCCATCATTGCCAACCGCTATGATAGCTGCTTGGATGATGTGCAGGACAAGGTTTATACACGCGACCTGTTCCGCAGAGACTAATACTTATTGCAGCCATGCGTCGGCATGGCTGTGCTACTCAAGTGTGCTACCTCTCCGTGGTGAGCAGCAGGCAACGGATAATTATCCGGCTAAAGGCACATTTCTATTCGTTAATTTACTCTTTGGATGAGGAAAAAACTATAATGGGAAAGTATTTTGGAACCGATGGCTTCCGTGGTGAGGCTGGAATCACGCTGACCGCCGACCACGCCTACAAGGTTGGTCGTTTTCTGGGTTGGTATTACAACGCCCTGCGTGAGCGCAACGGCAACAACGAGCCTGCCCGCGTCGTCATCGGCAAGGATACCCGCCGCAGTTCTTATATGTTCGAGTATAGTCTAGTGGCTGGTCTGACCGCCTCCGGTGCGGATGCTTATCTGCTGCACGTCACTACCACCCCTTCCGTGGCCTATATTGCCCGTGTGGATGACTTTGATTGCGGCATTATGATCTCTGCCAGCCACAACCCCTATTATGACAACGGTATCAAGCTGATTGACTGCTACGGCGAGAAGATGCCGGAGGAGATCTTGCTGTTAGTCGAGGATTACATTGACGGAAAGCTCCATGTGTTCGATAAGGACTGGCCGGAGCTGCCTTTCGCTCACCGGGAACACATTGGTTGCACGGTGGACTATGTGTCTGGCCGCAACCGTTATATGGGCTACCTGATCAGCCTCGGTATCTACTCCTTCAAGGGTGTCAAGGTTGGTCTGGACTGCGCCAACGGCTCTAGTTGGAACATTGCTAAGTCTGTATTTGATGCGCTGGGCGCAGACACCTACGTCATCAATGCACAGCCCAACGGTACGAATATCAACAACAATGCAGGTTCCACCCACATCGAGGGCTTGCAGAAGTTCGTGGTAGAGAAGGGGCTGGACATCGGTTTTGCCTATGACGGCGATGCTGACCGTTGCCTGTGTGTGGATGAAAAGGGCAATGTCATCACTGGCGACCATATTCTGTACATCTACGGCTGCTACATGAAGGAGCGTGGCAAGCTGCTGACCAATACCGTCGTTACCACGGTCATGTCCAACTTTGGTCTGTACAAGGCTTTTGATGAGAAGGGCATTGGTTACGCTAAGACCGCTGTGGGCGACAAGTATGTTTACGAGTATATGGCTAAGAACGGCTGCCGTATTGGTGGCGAGCAGAGTGGTCATATCATCTTCTCCAAGTACGCCAGCACTGGTGATGGTATCCTGACTAGCCTGAAGATGATGGAAGTCATGCTGGCGAAGAAGATGCCTATGAGTAAGCTGGCTGAGCCCCTGAAGATCTACCCGCAGGTTCTGGAAAATGTCCGTGTGACCGACAAGAAAGCTGCACAGGATGACGAAGCAGTGCAGGCAGCAGTCAAGGCCGTAGCCGAGGCACTGGGTGACACTGGCCGTATCCTTGTCCGTGAATCCGGTACGGAGCCTGTTGTGCGTGTGATGGTGGAGGCTCCCGACCACGACACCTGCCAGAAGTATGTGTCTCAGGTTGTAGAGACCATTAAGAGCAGAGGCTACGGAGTTTGAGCGCAAAGCTGAAACAGAAAAGTGTTCATGCGCTGTTACTTGCTTTTGTCGTGGCTTCAATCTTGTTTTTATTGCCATATGCCTCGGTTGATCATGATTCAGGCTTCACGTCTTCGGATCTTGAAGTGAAGGAGACCGTGGAGGAAAACGTAACGAACACGAGTTATGTGAACTCTGACGGGGTTATCACAGATGCCATTGACATGGGTTATGCGACAGTACAGAGAACGCGGAATGCAAATGGGCAGGTTACAGAAGAGTTTTACCTCGATGCTGCTGGAAACCCAGTGGAACGGTATGGCAATTACTATGGCATCTCATATGAATATAACAGTGAAAATATTGTAATCAGGTATCTTGATGCGGATAAGCAGTCAATGATGCTGGGCGCAGGCTATTCCACCATTGTGAGAACACTGGTGGATGGAAAAGCAACGGACGATTCCTACTACGACCTAAATATGCAGCCGGTCCAATGCACGAGCGGCTATTACGGTTTGCACCGGGAGTATGATGAGCAAGGATTAAACTGCGCTATTACTTATCTCGATGTAAATGGACAGTCTGTTATTTGTACATCTGGTTATGCCGTCAAGACATACCAACGTGATTCAGACGGAACCGTTATTGGCGAACGATACTTTGACGCAGAAGAAACCCCTGTGAAATCATCTCTTGGGCAGTATGGCGAGATGTACCAGCGAGATGAGCAAGGTCGTATCAGCCAGATAACCTATCTCGGTGCAGACGGAAATCCAGCAGCAACGAATGCTGGCTATACGGTTCTGAAGCGTACTTACCACCGGGACGGTACAGCGAACACTGATATGTATTTCGATGCGGATGGCAATCCAGTGGCCCTGTCCAAAGGGCAGTATGGCATCAAGCGCAGCGGAAAGGTGAATCTTCTGCTTGACAAAAACGGCCGTGTCATGCTGTGCGTGGATAATATCCTGAATGGATTCCCATTTATGGTTGTCATTTCTGGTTGTGTTATCTGTCTGCTGATACTGGTGCTGCCGAAGAGAGTGAGTATACTCTTAACGGCTGCGTATGTAGTATTCATCCTTTATGAAACACTGATGTTCCGCGAGTCAGGAGATGCAAGGACAAACTTTGTCTTATTTTCCTATGCAGATCGTTTTCTAACAGAGCAATCTGTGAGAGTGGGAGTCATCAACAACATTTGGCTCTTCGTACCATTGGGAACAGGTTTATACAGGATAATACAGAAGAAGTGGGTGCTACTTGTTCCCTTCGTGATGTCTGTGGCAATCGAAACGGCCCAGTATATTACGGGACTTGGCATCGCAGAGTTCGATGATGTGTTCGGTAATACGATGGGTGGATGGATCGGTGTGCTGGTGGCTTGGACGTGGTTGAACAGAAAAATGAGCTTAGGTACTCATCCACTTCATCAACTGATTTCATATACATACAGTTAAGAACTGTCATAAAAGCCTGCTGCTCTTCAGTCTCAGCTAAAGTAAAGCCAGCTTTTTCTATGAGCCTAAAACCATATAGGATTTCCAATAATAGTAAAAGCCGTGTGTTCAAGTCTCCAACTCAGGAGAAGAACACACGGCTCTAATACTTTATTTCAGCTTTTCAAGAATCTCATCGGCGGTCACACCGCTTGCCAGCAGCTTCTTCAGCACATCTTCGGCTTCTGCCTTCTTTGCAGCTTCAGCGGCTTTCGCTTCCGCAGCAGCTTTCTTAGCCTCAAGCTTTGCGATTTCCTTTTCGGTCTGCTTGATCTCCGCTCTCTGCGGTTTTAGGCTTTCACGCAGAGACTTTATGTCAGTCTTCAGCTCCTCGATCTGAGCGACAGTCTTGGAAAGACCTTCTTCAAGCATTGCCTTATCTTTCTGTAACTTCTTAATCTGGGCATCGAAGTCAGCGGAAGTAGTAGCACGGTTCTTGCTGCCTTTGGTTCTGGGCATAGGATGATAGCCACAGTATCCATACTGTGTTGCCTGCCGCCCACCGCGTAGAGGTGTGCAAAGTTTCGAGCGACAAAGCTGTGAGTATCCAAGGCAGATAACTCTCACAGCTCAAATATATACTACTCAATAACGTTTTTCAAGGATAACGGAGAAAATTAGACATGTATACTTCTTTATGTTCTATTTATCAAAGGCAAGAGGAAATGAGCCGTTGATCCAGGTGGCTGCATAAGTCCAATTTATATGAAACAAGCCGTGTGTTCTTCTCCTACGTTAGAGCTTGGACACACGGCTCTTTTTATTCTTCATCTTCAGACCTTGCCCGGAGCAGGTCTTGTATCTCTTTCTCCGTAGCCGCCCGGACAGCAGCTCTCTCCTGAAATTTGACCTTGCCGCAGTCCGGGCAGCGGTCAGGAAGCGACTCTGCCTCAAAGCAGTAATGGCAGACATCGCAAAAATAATAGTTCACAGCGTTTGCACTTCCTTTGTCATGTAGGAGTTTATATGTCATCAGGATATTTTTCAATTCCAAGGTAGTCCTCAATATTAGTGATGCCCTCACCGGCAAGATCGGCAATGTCATCGAAGGAAATGATGACCGGCAGCTCTTTCTCAATGCCCACAGCTTTTCTATCGCTGTCCTGCATGTCCGCATACTTCTGGGCGACGTTTCGTCCCTCTTTGGTATTCTTGAAGTCTGCCATAGAATCCTCCTTGTTGTTTTATTTTGCTTTGTGACCGCCTATCTGGCAGTTCCGTTCTCGCATGGTTGCGCCATCCAGATAGTTAGTGCCCTTCAGAACAGCGTTTTTTCCGAACTTCTTCTTGATACCGAGCATGGTCGCCTGCAGGGATTTCTCCCGTTCCAGCTTGCTGGTGTCAGTGAAAAGATCTACTTGTAAGATGCCTTGATCCTTGACCACACGGTTTGCCGCTATTGTTATTCTCCGCACAGTCAGATTTCTGTTGGCAATGCGGTCGAACAGCTCCGTGGTAGCAGCCATCAGTTGGCTGCTGAGATTGGTCGGGTTGTCCAGTCGTGTACTGCCGTGAGCTCCCTTCGGAACAGTGCGACCGTAGTGATCGATGTGGACAGGGCCGTGATAGATGCCCTTGTCGCAGTTCTCCCGGTCGTAGCCGATGTCCAGTGTCAGGCTGTCCGTGACCAGTCCCTTGTCCGTGAGCTGGAATACCAGACTGTCGGTCATCTCCTGGACGATGATCCGAGCCTTATCATAAGAATAAGGACAGGAGAGTACTTGCCCTTCAGACAAGCTGTTGGTTTCCGGGCAATAGGCGTTGATCTCCTTCATCCCGCAGGGTTCCAGCCCCCAGGCGTGGTCGATGAGAATCTCAGCGTCTATGCCGAATTCCTTATATAGTATCTCAGGGAAGTGAATGCTGGCTCTTGCCAGCTCACCCATCGTATGGATGCCATGCTTTTCCAGTCTGCGGACTGTGCCGGGACCAGTCTGCCAGAAGTCCGTGAGAGGTTTGTGATCCCAGAGCAGATACCGGAAGGATTCTTCATCGAGCTCTGCAATGCGTACACCATCCTTGTCCGGGGCAGCGTGCTTGGCGGTAATGTCCATTGCCAGCTTTGCCAAGTATAGATTGGTACCGATCCCGGCGGTGGCGGTGATGCCAGTGGTGTACAGTACCTCCCGGATCATGGTCATGGCGAGGTCGTGGGCAGACATTTTATAATGAGTAAGGTATGCGGTGGCATCGATAAACACTTCATCGATGGAGTAGACCACGATGTCCTCCGGGGCAATGTACTTGAGATAGATGCCGTAAATCTGCCGTGAGATCTTCTCATAGTACGCCATCCGGGGCGGTGCCACTAGATAAGATACTTCAAGAGAGGAATCCGCAGCAAGGGCGGTGGCATCGTAGGACGCAGCCGCAAGAGAGGGAACACCATCCTTGTACACAGCGGTCTTGTTCCGGACGGCATCCCGCAGACGACCGTTGTTGACCTCTTTGACACGCTGTACGACCTCAAAGAGTCGAGCTCGACCGGGAATACCATAGGACTTCAGCGATGGCGACACAGCCAAGCAGATGGTTTTCTCCGTGCGGCTGGCATCGGCCACAACCAGATTGGTGGTCAGCGGATCGAGATGACGTGCAGCGCACTCGGCAGAGGCATAATATGACTTAAGGTCTATTGCCAGATACGTTCTCTGCATACTGTGTCCCTCCTTCCATTAGGTTGCTCGCTCCACATACCAGCGGCCAAGCCGACCGGTGAAGCGAGGGTCAATGTGTTCAAAGAACAGGTACTTCTCCTGTCCTTGGATCAGGACAGTGAAACAGTCGCCATTGCAGTCATTGTCTGCGGTTCCTGCCGGCCGGAAGTCCCGGACGGTTTCGATAGGGAAGGTCCTGCCGTCCGCCCATGTGATGGATGTTGGCTGCATATAGCCGGTTGAATCAAACTCTGAGGCGACCTTTACATAGACACGCTCGATCTTGATTCGTTTGGGTACTGCCATGTGGGTCACCTCCAACTATTAAAGGTGGCCGGCATCATCCGAGATGACACCGAGAAAATTTCGGTCGGGCATATCGGGGAGACGAAAGCGGTTGTCATCGTTCATCTGCTGCAATTTCAGCAATAGCAGATTGACGTTGGTCCCAAGCTGCCGAGCAATTTGGACAACATCATAGCCATCGCTTATAAGCTCCTCGATGGTGGTCTCATCAAGAAGAAGGTTGGCGGCGAAAAGATTTGCCTCATACTCGGTGGTGTTTGTGATATTAAAGAGCTCGAACTCCATCAGTCCACTTTCAGATTTTCCGAGAGAGCGATGGAGGAGCGCATGCCCAAGTTCGTGGGCGCATACGAGACGTTTCATCTCATCGGAGAGATTTGCATTGATGAAGATGAAGCTGTCGTTGAGGATGACCTTGAATGCGCCCTTTTGACGTTTAAAATCGGCCCGTTCCATAACATCGATGTCGAGGGCTTCTGCAAGTTCAAAGGGGTCGTTGCATTTGAATTTCCGACTCAAACGGCGAGGCAAGGCTGATGCTTGCTTATTTATCATGATTGCACTTCACTCCATATCATAGCCGAGAAAGCTGAAAACTTAAAAATCAGGATTCGCTGCCGGATTCTGAAATGCCCCGGTATTTTTTAGGAACGTACTTTCTGTTTTTCTCTTTAGCTTTCCAGTACGCCTCCTGGAAGGCGCGCATCATGGCCTCCATATCTTCCTCGGCCAATTCACCGCCGGCGTACAAACCGGATACCTCTTTAATAAGGCGTTCGGCCTGCTCATGTCCTTTAGAGCCATATTTCTCGGTGGCTTTGATAACGAAGTCAGCGTTATCATCCATGAGGGAGCTGACTTCAATTCCAAGTGCATCGGCGAGCAGGGGATAGGTCTCCTTTTGCTTTGGCATCCGTTCTCCGCTTTCATAATTCTGGATGGTGCGTAGTGCAATGCCGGTCATTTCCGCGAGCTGCTTCTGTGAATACTTTGCAGCAAGTCGGGCAGCCCTGACTTTCTCACCGAACTTCATGGTCGTCTCCTCCTAATTAATAGCGCGTTGTGAGTTATGTTGCGCTTGACAATATGCAAGTTGACTCGTATAATGTGAATTGCAAACGCAACTTGCATATTTATATTAACGCACAACACGCAAGTTGTCAAGCGCAAGATGGAAGAAAAGTTTGGAAGATGCGCCTTGGTACCAGCGTGTGTTTCGACTTTTGGAATATTGATCTCCAGAAAAGGTTGGGTGATAGTGTTGGAAGCAAACTGCGGAATTTATACGACCCAAGGCAAACGGATGCTGCTTGCAGTCCGTGCAACGGTTAACGGGCGTAAGGCTGTGGCGTATGTAAAGAACGGAAAGCTGCAAGCCTATGAGTACTTAGATGATCTGGCAGCCCAGTGCTGCGCTGGACCTTGCCTCAAGTTTGAGGACGGGAAAGAGAAGAAACGAATGTGAATCCGCACACTTGGCTCATCGGAGAACCGTGTGAGCCAGTTAAAAATTGAACTGCTGCCTGTTTGGTGCTGCTCGAATGCGTAGTAAGCCGGGGTAGACTTCAAGAATCTGAAATTTTTCGGATTTTAAGGAGTCTATTCCGGCTTTTCTGCGTTCATAGGGGCGCGCAAGTGAACTTGCACAAAAACAGAACTCCGGCTTTGGTATTCTGTCCAAAGATGTCGAAATGGTATTTACGCTGGATAATTTTGGTGATATAATCATTATGGGGTTTAAGCCAAAAGGAGGACTTAACCCATCATCTCAATTTTATAGTGTAAATGCAATACAACATAATTGAACAGAAAGGATAACCGAAGATGCGAAATTCATGACTCTGAATTGAAATAGCAATAGCAAAGTAGTCTATACGTTTCAGCGAAGATGTGTTTGATTAGTAAAAGCTGAAACGGGTTTCTTGATTTAAGGCATGCAAATCCAAAATACATAATTAGAAAAGCAATAGAGACGGATTTTTTACAGCGGAATAGAACTCTAAGTAGATAACTCAAAACCAAGAATGCTTTTGTGAATTATGTAAGGGGATAAGTATGCTCATTCGAGAATTGGACTATAATTTCAATTCAATCTGACTTCGCAATCGGAATCTTTGTATATACAAAGACCGGAGAAGCTAGGATAGTGTACTTTTATCAAGTCACTGAGTCTTAGCAGCTCCGGTCTTTTTTTGTTTGCATTTGCAGTATGGAAGGGGGTGAACCGAGATGGCATCCGCGAAAGATGACAAGCAGTTTAAGTATGATGCTGGTAACACGCTGCTGGCATTGCGTGAAAAAGCTGGCATGACTCAGCCGGAACTGGCTGAGAAAATCCATGTTGAGCCAAACTCGGTTCACCGATACGAAAAAGGCGAAAGGCAGATGAGCCTACATACTGCGTATGAGGCATCCGTGGCTTTCGGTGTCCCGATGGAGAGCCTCATTCCAGACTCCTACAAAGAAAATAAACAAGAAGAGGAAAAGCAATCCGAAAAGGATGAGAAGGCCGAGAAGAGACCAAGTCCGGCTTTAGAGGAGGCAATCAAACAGCTATTGATGTTAGACCCCAAATATCAAGATTTGATTGTCAGTGAAATCAACACACTGGCTCTCAGACAGAGCCTGTTGTGACCCGTATGATGAGAAATCATTGTGCGGGTCTTTTTTTATTTGCTGAAAATCTACCATTTGGTAGAGACGAATCAACCGCTTGGATGGCGTAAAAGATGAGCGATTTTGTTATCATGTAGTCAGTTCAAGGGACGACCCCCAAAAAGGACAACCCCAAGAACACAAAATAACATCGTGAGCCTGGTTCTAGAGAAGGCGAAGGATACCATAACGGAGTTTTACCAACCGGCAGATGTCATCTGCTGGAGGTGAAACAGCCGGTCTATGGGTGTACCTCCCATCTCTGGAATCGGGCTTTTTGCGCTTTGCAGAATGTCCCAACTCAGAATGTGAGCCCTGCTCCGCTTCCGTCATCGGTATCCTTCTCCCTCCCAGAGTCCGGGGGAAAGGACAAAAAGATGACTAACATGATGATGAACGGAGCAGTTGCAATCTATGGTGGCTACGGTGCGATGGAGACCCGCCAGCCGTTACCGCAGGCAGTGGAGAGCGTGACACAGGTTGTCGAGGACTTGGCAGTCAACGCACATATCACTCTGGGTGAGCTGAAGAACACGGTTGCTGCTGTTATCGAAAAGAAGCTGCCGAAGTACGCACAGCTCGTGGAGATGCATCCTGTGATTGCCGCCAGAACTGTGGTGGGTGGTGCAACGCTCACGGCCTATGAAAATGGCTACGCCGTCTATGAGCAGGATGGCGCACACACGGTTATGGCAATCGACCGCTGCGGTGACTACCGCTACGACTTCAATGACGGTACATACGAGGTCGTTCCGGCGGAAGTGTTCGAGGATGCCGAGTGGTCAGTGCGTCTGGTCATGGAAGGCGAACGCCGGATGGAGAGCAACCGCAGCAAGACGGTCGCCATCAATGAGGCCGCCAGTTTGGATTGCGATGGCTCTGACTGGTCGGATGCTGTTATGGTGGACTTCATGGATGAAGAAAATGCCGAAATGCTGGCAGAGGAAGAAATTCGCAAGTTGTACGCTGCTATGAGCAAGCTCACGGAACGTCAGCAGGAAATCATCCAGCTCTACTTCTATAAAGGGCTGAACCAGTATGAAATCGCAGAAGAATTGGGGATTGCAAGACCCGTGGTCAGCAAAATTATGGCTGCCGCAATTAAAAAGCTCAAGAAAAGTTTTTGAAAATAGGGTACCTTTTCCCGAATTTCAGTAAGCATTATGAGAGGACTTCCTCTCACGAATACATCCAAGGAGGTTACACCCCATGAGTAACATCAAGAATCCCCAGAACAATCCCTTAAAGAATCCGGCTCCGGTGCGACCGCCCGGCGGCAGCACCGCTCCGAAGAAAGTCTATGTCTGCTCTCCGTTCCGGCCTACGGCGGTAGCGATGGCAGATAGGGCAGAGGAGCAGCGCTCCAATATTGAGAGAGCACTCAAAGCCTGCCGCATCCTCGCTATGATGGGCATCCAACCACTGGCACCACATCTGTACTTCACTCGTTTCCTCAAGGACGATGTAGCAGCAGAACGTGCTGCCGGGATGCAGTTTGGCCTGTCATGGCTGGAACAGGCAGATGAGCTTTGGGTGTTTGGCGACACGGTGTCGGAGGGCATGGCACAGGAAATCGCCAAGGCGAAAGAACTGGGGAAGCCTGTGCATACCCTTCCTGAACCCGGGCGAGTGGCAGAACTGCTCGTCAAGAGCCTTGCACAGAAGTACACCATGACCGATGACGGTCAACAGGAGATGCAGCCCAAGGCTGCGGAAAGTGAGCAACACAATGATGAACGATAAGAACCAGAATACCAGCGCCCCGGAAGTGCGCCGTATTCTCCCGGTGATGCTGAAGGTCGAGAACCTCCACATCCATCTGGATGAGCGCAGCACCAGCAACACCTATTTCAATGGTGTCGAGGATCAGGACGAAGAGCCTGATATCGACATCGAGGCCATGATCGACGCCATCTGCACCAAGACCGGTCTGTGCAAGGATGCCGTCGTGATGGCTCTGAATGCTCAGGCTGAGTATCTGGATTCTGTCTACGGTGAGGATGAGGTGGACGAGGATGAGTGAAATGCTGACCGGCCCCAAGAAGATCGTGGATGGGCTGACGGAGGTATTCCGCGGCCTGACCCGGATGTGCGAGGGCATGGCAGAGCAGATCGAACTCCTGGAGTTCACTTCTGAGGATGCGGAGGACGAGGATAAACTGCTCCCTCCGGCCAAGCCCCCTGCTGTGGACACAGCACCAAGGGTACAGGATGTGCCTCACCCTCGTAAGAAACCGGGGAAGCGTCCTCGCAAACAGGAACAGGACGCTCGGACCACGATGGAGGAGACGCCCAAGGAGCCGACCGAAGAAGCTCAGGCAGAGGAAAGCCCTGATGAGGAGGCGAAAGAGGAACTTCCTGATTTCCCGGATGACTCGGCAGATGACTTGCCCTTTGATTTGGACACCACCCAAAAGGCGGAAACCGAACAGCCTGCGGTAACCATCTCCAAGGATGAGATCACGGCAGTTATCGTGGCGAAGATCAAGCAGAAGCGCAGCAACAACGAGAAGATCGGTCAGTTGCTGAAGACCTACGGCGTGGGTCAGCTTTCTGAACTGCCGGCAGCGAAGTACGAGGCGTTCCTCGCAGACATCTCCCAGCTGTAACGGAGGTGCCGTATGCCCGAAGTACACGCGATCCTCTCTGCGTCCAGCTCGAAAAGATGGCTGAATTGTACGCCATCGGCTCGGCTGGAGCAGAATTTTCCCAATGAATCCTCGGTGTATGCCGAGGAGGGAACCGCCGCCCATGCGCTGGGCGAGTACAAGCTCCGCAAGTATCTGCACGAGCGTGTCAGGCGGCCGACCTCCGAGTTCGACAACGAGGAGATGGATGCCAACACCGACATCTATGCCGAGTTCATCATCACGACAGTGGAGAAGATTAAGGAGACTTGTCCGCATCCGCTGGTCATGGTGGAGGAACGGCTGGATTACAGCTACCTCGTTCCGCAGGGATTCGGGACCGGCGACTGTGTGATCATCGCAGACGGTACTCTTTACGTCATGGACTATAAAAACGGCAAAGGCGTTTTTGTCAGTTGTGACCACAATCCTCAGATGATGTTGTACGCCATCGGTGCTTACCACGCTTACGGGTATCTGTACAACATCACAAAGGTGTCCATGACCATCATCCAGCCCCGGTTGGAAAACATCTCAACTTTTGAATGCGGTGTGGAGGAATTGCTGGACTGGGCAGAAAGCTATGTCCGTCCCAGAGCCAAGCTCGCCTTTGAAGGCAAGGGTGAGCAGGTTCCCGGCGATTGGTGCCGGTTCTGCCGTGCCCGGACTTCCTGTAAAGCCTGTGCCGCTGAAGCGCTGGCGCTGGTCAAGACCGAGTTCCTTGACTTGGATACCGGCGTGCTGACAGACGAGCAGGAAGAAACGGATGCCACGGCAGCCTATGACCCGGACACCACCGCACCGACCTTCAAGTCTCCGGCACTGCTGTCTAAGGCAGACATCGAAAAGATGCTTCCCACGCTGAACCGCATTGAGTCATGGATCGAAGCCATTTTTGCCTATGTCAGCTCAGAGGCTATCAATCACGGTGTCTGCTGGGATGGGTACAAGGTGGTGGAAGGTCGCAGCAAGCGGCAGTTCCTTGACCCCAAAGCGGTGGCTGAAGCTGCCACACAGGCTGGGTATACCGATATCTATAAGACTGAGATGATCTCCTTGACCGAGTTTGAAAAGCTCATGGGCAAGAAGAAATTTCAGGAAGTTCTGGGTGAGTATGTGGTAAAGCCGCCGGGCAAGCTGGCACTTGTCCCTGACTCTGACCCCAGACCGGCAGTTGACCTTGATACTGCTGCAGACGAATTCACACCACTCGAATAAAACACAATGGAGGATTACAAATCTATGGCTACTGCAAACAAGACGATGAGTGCGACCAAGGTCGTCATCCCGTGCCGCATCTCTTTTGCCGCTATCTTTGAGCCCAAGAGCGTCAATGGCAGCGAAGCAAAGTACTCCGTGTCCTGCCTGATTCCCAAGGAGGACAAGAAGACCCTGCTGGCAATCCACAAGGCTATCGAAGCAGCCAAGGAGGATGGCAAGACCCGCAAGTGGAGCGGCAAGATTCCGCCCAATCTGAAGATGCCTCTGCGTGACGGCGACATCGACCGTCCGGACGATGAAAACTATCAGGAGCATTTCTTCCTGAACGCTACCAGCAAGGACGCTCCGCAGGTGGTTGACCGCCATGTGCAGCCTATCCTTGACCCCATGATGGTCTACTCCGGCTGCTACTGCAATGTAAGTGTCAACTTCTACGCCTTCAACGCCAACGGCAATCGCGGCGTGGCGGCTGGTCTTGGCAACATCCAGTTCGTCAAGGACGGCGACCGTCTGTCCGGCCGTGCCTCTGCGGAGGCGGATTTCGATGCGCTGGAGGATGATGAGGAAGTCCTCGGCGGCGATTCCGGCGAGGAACTGCCCGACTACCTGCGCTAAGTACACAATGACCGGGAGGGAGCTTCGGCTCCCTCTTTTTACATGGAAAGACCGAGGTGATGAACTTTGAAAGAAACACTGATTGATATTGAAACCTACTGCGAGGCTGACATCAAGAAATGTGGCCTGTACCGCTACGTTTCCGACCCCAGCTTTGAGATACTGCTGATTGCCTGGGCAACGGATGAGGGCAGCGGCTTTGGGGAAACAAGGCTTGTTGACCTTGCCTCTGGGGAGCCGTTCCCGCAGGAGCTTCTGGATGATTTCAAGGACAGCAAAGTGACTCTGATCGCTCACAATGCAGCATTCGAGCGCGTGAGCTTTTCCCGATATCTCCAGCAGCAATACCCCGGACAGTATCTGGAACCCGGCGCATTCCTTTCGCCCGACAGGTGGATCTGCACGATGGTCATGGCGGCTTCACTGACCCTGCCGATGGCTTTGAAGGATGTAGGCGAGGTACTACGGACTACGCAGCAGAAGGACGAAGAAGGCAAACGGCTCATCAAGCTGTTCTCAGCGCCCTGCAAGCCGACCAAGTCCAACGGCGGAAGAACCAGAAACCTCCCGCACCACCTCCCGGAAGACTGGGCAAAGTTCAAGTACTACTGCATTCAGGACGTTAACACGGAGGTGGACATCTACAAGCGGCTGAAACGCTTTCCAATGCCTGCCCGGGAGTGGCATCACTACCGGGTGAATGAGCGTATCAACGACCGTGGCGTAAGGATCGACACGGAGCTGGTCCAGCAGGCCATCACTTGCGATTTGCTCCTGTCGGATGCCATGACTACGAAAGCGTATGAGCTGACCGGGCTGGAGAACCCGAATTCCGTGTCTCAGCTCAAGACCTGGCTGGATGAGCGTGGCATCTCCATGGACACGCTGGGCAAGAAGAATGTCACAGAGATGATCGGCGAACTGGACAAGAATGGTGTGGATGCCGAGGCAATGGATATGCTGAAGCTCCGGCTTCAGATGGCAAAGAGTTCCGTCAAGAAATATCAGGCAGCGGAACGCTGTGTCTGTCCGGACGGCAGAGCCAGAGGCCTGTTCCAGTTCTACGGCGCAAGTCGAACCGGACGCTACTCCGGCCGGAATATCCAGTTGCAGAATCTGCCGCAAAACCACATCTCCACGCTGGATGAGGCAAGAACACTCGTGAAAATGGGCTGCTTTGACATGGTAGAGAGCATCTACGGCAACACACCGGATGTCCTTTCTCAGCTCATCCGCACCATGCTCATTCCCAAAGAGGGCTGTGAGTTCATCGTGGCGGACTTTTCCGCCATCGAAGCCCGTGTCCTTGCGTGGGAGGCCGGGGAGCAGTGGGTGCTGGATGCTTTCCAGAACGGTGAGGACCTCTACTGCGCCACAGCCTCGCAGATGTTCCATGTGCCGGTGGTCAAACACGGCATCAACGGAGACCTGCGCCAGAAAGGAAAGATCGCAACACTGGCTTGTGGCTACGGCGGTTCTTCCGGTGCGCTCATCAGCATGGGAGCATTGCAGATGGGACTGAAAGAGGAAGAACTCCCGGGGATCATCGACTCGTGGCGCGAAGCCAACCCGAAGATCGTTCAGTACTGGTGGGACGTAGAGAAAGCTGCAATGCGGGCGTTCAAAAGCAAAGAGCGGCAGGACATTGGAAAAATCAGCTTTGTGTTTTACTCTGGCACTCTCTGGATGGTGCTGCCCTCCGGTCGAAAGCTGGCGTACCTCAAACCCAAACAGCAGCCGAACAGATTTGGCCGCATGAGCCTGACCTACGAGGGCGTAGGCCAGAACCACAAGTGGGCACGGCAGGAGACCTATTCCGGCCGACTGGTCGAGAATGCCACACAGGCGATTGCCCGTGACATTCTAGCCGAGGCAATGGCCCGGATTGAGGACAAAGGTCTGAACATTGTGGCGCACGTCCACGACGAGGTCATCATCGAAGCCCCCAAGGATAAGTACACGGTGGATGAGATTTGCCAGCTCATGGCGACCAACCCGGACTGGTGTGATGGCCTTCCACTGGCGGCTGCCGGGTACAAGGGCGACTACTACTTCAAAGACTAAGGGGGAGCAATATGCCGCACGCCATTGAGTTGAAGGACGGCAAGATCCTGACACCGTTTGGCATTCGGGATCTGCTGGATGCAGTGCAGGACTACGCCGGTGAGGAACTCCGCCGAGAGATCGAGAGCTACATAGACACGAATGTAGCAGATATCGATGACTACGAAAAAGAGTACGACCGCATGGAGCAGGACAATGAACGGCTTGCAGACCATCAGCGGTCTGTCCTCTGTAATATCCGGGAAGAGGTGGATGCTTTGGACACACTCCTGCACGACACACGGCTGAACCGTGCCAGGATGCAGGGGGCTGTCCGGATCATCCAACAGATGATCAACCGGGAACTGTAAACACGGTGCCCTTGTCATAAGGACACCAGCGTATAAGAGGGCGTATAAAAATGTGCCACAGAAAGGATAGAACATGAAAACAGGTAGAAATTTGCAGGAAGTCCTTGTAGAACTGGATCGCCAGAACAAGGCAAAGCAGGATTTTATCGCTCCGGCGCAGGGGATGCGCCTCCGGGAAGATGGGCACACCTTCGAGCTGAACCATCTGACCACAGACCGGCAAATGACCTTCGGCACCACCTCGCTGTTCCACCGTCAGGTGGCATCGGCGCTGGGCATCCCGGCCAAGTACTACGACCTGATGCAGAGCCAGAAACCGGAACTGCTGGCGGAGAACGTGAACGCTTGGTTTGCGGACAGGACCAGCTCCTACATGGTGCGGTCTATGGACTACGGCTCCGGGCAGGTCGCCCGTGCGCTGTTGTCTGAGCGATACCGCCGTATCGACAACATGGAAATCGCCACATCGGTGCTGCCATTGTTTGCAGGCAATGACCAGTACGAGGTTATGTCCTGCGAGGTGACGGAAAATCGGCTGTACCTCAAGGTGGTAAACCATCGTCTGGAAATGGAAGTCCGCAAGGGCGACATCGTACAGGCTGGCGTGATGATCTCCAACTCTGAGGTGGGTCTGGGTGCTGTGTCCATCCAGCCGCTTATCTACAGACTGGTTTGCTTGAACGGCATGACCGTGTGTGACATGGGCGAACGCCGCCATCATGTGGGACGTCAGGCAAAGGCGGTGGAGGATAGTTTCACGCTGTATTCGGACGAAACGATGGAAGCCGAGGACAAGGCGTTCCTCTTGAAACTCCGAGATACCACAATGGCTGCAATCGATGAGGCACGGTTCGCACAGGTGGTGGGACGTTTGCAGGAGTCTATGGCAGTCCCCATCACCGGCAAGGTGCAGGATGTGGTGCAACTCACTTCTCAGAGTTACGGCATCAACGCAGATGAGCAGGAGGGTATCCTCAAATACCTCATCGCCGGCGGCGACTTGTCCCTGTACGGCTTGTCCAATGCAGTCACTAGAGCGTCACAGGACGTTGCCTCGTATGACCGGGCTACGGCATTGGAGGGCATCGGCTGGCAGGTCGCCACCATGGAGCCGGCTCAGTGGAAAGAAATCAACCGGTGAGGTGAGTAGGGTGGAAAAAGAAACACTGGCTGTTCGTTGGGTCGAACACAAGGATGAAAGTCCGCCCGAAAGGCGGCACAACCGCAGCTATCCAGACCCCACGGCAGATGCCGCCATCGGTCATGTGCTGTTGGAGGAACGCAGAAAGAAAAAGAAGAAACGTCCGCGCACTGGCGTGTGCCGGGCAGAGAGGGGGAAGCAGAGTGAGGGAGAGTGAGGTCGAGCACCAGTTCGTGGAAGCCGTGAGAGCCGCCGGAGGGCAGGCTCTTAAATTTACCAGTCAGAGCATGAACGGTGTGCCGGACAGACTGGTCCTGCTGCTGGGCGGTAAGTGTGCCTTTGTAGAGCTGAAAGCCCCCGGTAAGCAGATGCGGCTGTTGCAGCGCAAGCGCCGGCAGCAGCTTGAAGCACTGGGCTTTCCGGTGTTCTGCGTAGACCGCCCGGAGCAGATCCAGCCTGCCATTGATGCACTTGTCCATTGGAATCCCGGTGAACCCATTCCACAGGGCATCGGGGCGAGGATTCCTGATATGTCACAGGTAACTCTGCCGGAAAGCGAGGTGATGCCCAAATGAAGTTCATTCCGCATGATTATCAGAGATACTGCACGGAGTATATCAAGACCCATCCCATTGCAGCTCTTTTCCTGGATATGGGCTTGGGCTGAGGAAAAACCGTCATCACCCTTTCCGCAATCCAAGACCTCATGCTGAACACATTTGAGGTCAACAAGGTTCTCATCATTGCGCCGCTGCGTGTCGCAAGAGACACATGGCCGGCTGAGATCGAGAAGTGGGATCACCTAAAAAATCTGGACATTTCAATCGTCGTGGGCGATGTGAAGACACGCATCGCCGCCGTCCATCACCCAGCTATGATCTATGTGGTCAACCGGGAAAACGTCAAGTGGTTGGTGGAGTACTACGAGAAGAACGGAATGCGCTGGGACTTCAGCATGGTCGTGATCGATGAGTTGTCATCCTTCAAGAACTATCAGTCCCAGCGTTTCAAATTCTTGCGCAAAGTCCGCCCGTATGTGAAACGCTGGGTCGGACTGACCGGCACACCGTCCTCCAATGGCCTCATGGATCTTTGGAGTGAAATCGGAATTCTGGATGGAGGAGAGCGTTTGGGCAAGTTCATCGGCCGCTACCGTGAAGCCTATTTCAAGGCAGCGTCCATGAATCCGTCCAGTGGCGTGGTCTTCCAGTACAAGCCAAAAGAGGGAGCCGAGGAGCTGATCTACCAGCGTATATCGGATATCACCATCTCCATGAAGGCTCTGGACTACCTGAATATGCCGGACTGTATCCCTACCCGGTATGAGGTGGAGATGAACGCAGACGAGCGCAAGCTCTACGATATGCTCAAGCAAGACCTCCTGATCCCCTTGAAGGACGGGGACATAGATGCTGCCAACGCTGCATCGCTGACTGGAAAATTGTTGCAGATGAGCAATGGCGCGGTCTATGACGAGAACGGCAAAGCGCGAATCCTGCATGACCACAAGCTGGAGGCACTGGAAGACCTCATCGAAGCTGCCAATGGACAGTCGGTGCTGGTGGCCTACTGGTTCAAGCATGACCGGGAGCGCATCATCAACCATCTGACGAAGCTCAAGATCCCGGTGCGTGACATCAAGACCAGCGATGACATCAAGGATTGGAATGCCGGCAAGATCCCGGTTGCCCTGATCCACCCGGCATCGGCTGGACATGGCCTGAACATCCAGCAGGGCGGACACATCCTGATTTGGTTCGGTCTGACATGGAGTCTCGAACTCTACCAGCAGACCAATGCCCGCCTCTGGCGGCAGGGCCAGACACAGGTGGTCACCATCCACCACATCATCACAAAGGACACAGTGGACGAGGATGTGATGGCAGCCTTGGAACAGAAAGACATGACACAGGAAAAGCTGATTTCTGCCGTCAAAGCACGGCTGGAGGAATGAGAATGGATAAGATTTTGTTTTTGAACGAGAAAGACCGCAATACTGGTCTGAGCCTTGAACACAGCGATTACCGCTATAAAACTGCCAAGCCGGTGGCAGCAACCAAGCCCAAGCACGATGAAGTTGGCTTCACAATTCCGTATGCGATGTTCCGTCCCATCCGGGAACCCGGCTTGCTCTGTGAGCTGCTGGGGGACAATCCGGTGCGCCGCACCGCTGACCTCAAAATGAACTTTGACTTTCTGGTCAAAGACCTCTACGAAAATGAAATCAGTCGGCTTATGTATGTCGTCCGACTGGAGGAACTACGCTGTCGGCTGATTTTCAGCAGTGAGGACAGAGCGTGGGAACGCTACACCCGTCTGCGAGAAAAGGGCCAGCAGGCGGCCATGCCCAAGGTCACGTCGGATGAGAGCCGCAAAACGCTCCTCAAAGCCATCACTTGGAAGTACGACTGGATTCAGCAGCACAAGAAACAGTGCTTTCGGTTCGCTGAGGCGGTTTATGCACGGCAGATGAAGGATGAAACGAGCCAGTCCCGGTTTATCGAGGCGTTCATCCAGTATGCCGCAAACCTGCCGGAACCCAACCGCCGTCTGCTGGATGAGATGTATGAGCTGGCGTGGTACGACATCCAGCTCTATCCTTGCAGCCTTGAGGGCAAGCGGCTCGTGAAGCCGTGGTACGACACAAAGGAGAGTGGCGATGGGAAATGTTGAGTATGCCGAGTGCTACGCAGAACTGGCAAACGCCATCGTTTTGCAGGCATTCAAGGATTATCGGAAAGCACTGTTCAAGCTGGTGCAGGAGCCGGAGGAATGGAAACACCGGTCCAGCAAAAAGAAACTGGAGCGATTCTTCCACTCGAAGTGGTATCGGACTTTGACTGAACTGGACCCGGAAATCCTGATGCAGGAGGCAAAGCGGCAGGCAGATATCAATGTTGAACGCTGGGAGCGAGGCAGGGCAAAGGCACGGGAACGAGCCGAGAGAAAAGCTGCTAAAAGGAATCTCTCGGCTGCGGCAGTCATGTGATACAGAACATCGGTCAGAAAGGAGGGCTTGACCATGAGCAAAGAAACACATCCCGGTGAGGCGCAGACCTCTGTTGGGACACCGGATTATATGGAAAAAGCCAGAGAACTGGCCGATTCCTATCCACAGCTTCTGGCGAGAAAGCAGGAACTCAAGCGGCAGATCGACGAATCCCACGCCTGGTTTTATACCCGGGACGAGGTCATCTACAAGCTGTCGCAGGGAGCGCATGAGCAGGGCGAGCGAGTTAAAACAAGCGGTACGTCCAACCCGGTGGAACGCACCGTCCTCAACTGCGACAAGGTACTGGCATCCATGAACCGAGAGATTCAGGAGCGCCGGGAGGAAGAACTGATCACTCCGTACCGCCGGGTCTGTGAGGAGATCGAGTTGTTTGAAATCGGGCTGCGCAGTCTGCGAGGACGGACACAGCTTGTTGCCCATCAGCTCTTTGTGCAGCGGAAAGCCATCCCTACGGTGGAGGATAGCTCCGGCAAGGTGCTGGGGCGGAAGACTGTGGAGGCTGAACGGGAGAGGGCACTAGAGAAAATTGCGGTCGTCTTGGAGTACAAAGACCGCATGAGAGGAGGAAAACAGAATGGCAAGACCGAGTATTCTGGGAAATCATCCGCCAACTGAGGCGGAGGTGAACCACGCTCTTGAATGTTGCAAGGCGATTCCCCACATTCGAGAGGAACTGCTGGCTATGGAGCAGGAAATGTCAGACATCAAGGAAAGTCTGGGTAAAGCCGAGAGCCAGAACGAGCAAGAACTGTATCAATTCATGCTCGAAGAAAAGGAAAAGAAGTGTCAGCAGAAATGGGAGTCACTGGAGAAGCTGATCCGTGCGATATGGGCAATTCCACATGCCAATGCAAGAGCGGCTGTCGTTGGCTTTTATTTGGACGGTAAAGCACTCAAAGAAATCTGTGATTTGCAAGATCATGTACTTGGAGTAAATCGTGCCCGACACTTCAAAAAGTTGGGCTTGGAGCTGCTTGCTTTGGAGCTGCGAAAACTTGAAGAAAAAAGTTGAAATAGACCGCACATTACAGTAGTTTATTGACATTTTCAAGGGTTTCTTGACAAAATCATTTCTTTACGGTACGCCCTCAATTTGGTATAATTTATACTGGAAAAGCTGGATAGAGAAGCGTATTGCCGAGGCGGTCAGAAATGACTTTGCTTCGGCTTTTTTGTTGCGGCGATCAATTCGCCGCCAAAGCTGTGACTTCTCTGTCCGGCTTTTTACTTTTACATCAACCCAAGGTCTATCGACCGGGAACAAGAGGTGAGTTTTCATTGGGTCGCAAGAATAAAAACGGTCGTTCAAGACCTCATGTGAATAAATACATCAACCAGAAAGGGCGGCTGCTGCATAAGCAGCGCACAGCCCGGACTGAAAAGTCTGCCCAGCAGGAAGCGTTGCGGCGGGACATACCGCAGCAGGAGACACCACAGCAGACGGTGCAGCGGTTCGAGATCTGGTTTGCTGAGCTGGGCGACCATTACGGCAGTTCCGTGCAAAGCGGCAGCCGCCCTGTGCTGGTCATCAGCAACGATGTGGCGAACCGCTTCTCCAGCACCCTGACGGTGATCCCGCTAACCACCGTTCAGAAGAAGCTGAATCTGCCCACGCACATCCAGATTGCAGAGGCTGACTGCCAGATGATCAATGACCATGCGTATCTGCGCAACTCTGTCGCACTGGCAGAGCAGGTCACGACCATCGGAAAGAACGCCCTGCTGAACAAGCTGGGCAGCCTGACCTCTACCGCCAAGCAGCGGGAAGTGGAGCAGGCCATTGCGGTGTTCTTTAACATGGGCACTGCCGACACTACTACCTAGAAGGAGGCGAGAACGTGGTAGACATCAAGAATATCCCTGCGAGACTGAAAAGTGACTGCCGGTTCTGCGTCTGGAAGTTTGAAAAGCGAAGCGGTCAGAAGACCAAGATGCCGTACAACCCGGCCAACGGTGACCGGGCCAGAATCAACGATCTGCGCACATTTGCCGATTTCAAGACCACCCTCATGACCTATGCCATGGGCGGGTACGACGGCATCGGCATTGCGGTCGGCAACGGCATCGGCGCTTTTGATATCGACCACTGTTTCAGAGAGGACGGGACGCTGAACGACACAGCAGCGACCGTCCTTTCCATTTTCCCCACGGCATACGTTGAGAAGTCTCCGTCCGGTAAGGGACTGCGAGGCTTTTTTTGCGTGCCGGAAGATTTTGTCTACGACAAGACAGTCTATTACATCAACAACCGCAGCAAAGGGCTGGAAGTGTATATGCCCGGTGCGACAAACCGCTTCGTCACCGTGACGGGAGATGTTTACCGCACAGGGGAGATCCCCAACGATGAGACGGCTATGACCACCTTGCTGGACTCGCTGATGAAGCGCAACAAGCAGGTGCAGAACACACAGCTCCGGCATCACTCGTATCTGGACGATGACGCGGTCATTGCCCATGCTGATGAAGCCAGCAACGGTGACAAGTTCAAGAAGCTCTATGCCGGTGACTGGGAAGAACTCTATGACAGCCAGTCGGATGCGGACATGGCACTTCTGTCCATCCTCGCGTTCTGGTGCGGCTGCGATGAAGAACAGATGGACCGCATCTTCCGAACCTCCGGCCTGATGCGTGACAAGTGGGATCGCCGGCAGGCCGGTACGACTTACGGCGCAATCTCCATTCGGAACACCGTCAACACCTGTGCAGCGGTGTACGTTCCGGTCAACGCACAGGACATCGTGGACGAGGAGTTCACAAACCTTGACCCGGAGTCTAAATCCCCGGAGTTCCAGCCGGACATCACCAAGCTCACCCTGTCACTGGATGAGATGGCTCCGCACACGAATCCCAGATACGGCAGAGATGAGATCGGTATGGGCAATATGTTTGCCGATTTCTTCAAGCCCATCGCTCGGTATAACAGTGAGCGTGGCATCTGGTATGTTTACGACGGGAAGGTCTGGCAGCCGGACACGGAAAACCTCAAGGTAGCGGAACTGGCGAAGTTGCTGGCGGACAAGCTGTATGTGTTTGCCCTGACGATCACAGAGGAGGATGCTCGAAAGCGATTCATCGACCGGGTGCGGAAGCTCCAGCTCCGAAAGCATCGGGAAACCATGCTGAAGGATGCAAAGTCTGTGTTCCCACTGTCCATGAAACACTACGACCGGGACATCTACCTGTTCAACTGCCAGAACGGAACGCTGGATCTGCGGACGATGGAGTTCCGGGAACACCGCCCGGACGACTACCTCACAAAGGTGTCCCCGGTCATCTATGACCCGAAAGCAGACTGTCCTCGCTGGCGGACTTTCATCACAGAAATCATGCAAGGAGATAAGGCGAGAGCCGACTATCTGCAAAAAGCCATCGGATACGCCTTGACCGGTGATACGAGGATGGAATGTCTGTTCATCCTCTATGGTCCTACTTCCCGAAACGGCAAGGGCACCACCATGGAAAGCATCCTGCGGATCATGGGCGAGTACGGCAAAAACGCCGACCCCACCATGCTGCAGGCAAAGTTCAATGCCCAGAGTGGTGGACCGTCTGAGGAGATCGCTCGTCTTGCCGGCTCCCGGTTCGTCAACATTTCTGAGCCGGAGAAGAAGATCACGTTGGATGCAGCTCTGACCAAGCGACTGACCGGCAACGATACGATTACCGCTCGGTATCTGCACGAGAACAGTTTTGAGTTCCGCCCGAACTTCAAGATCTTCATCAACACGAACCATCGTCCGAACATCACGGATCTGACTTTGTTCAAGTCCGGTCGAATCAAAATCATTCCCTTTGACCGCCACTTTGATGAAAAAGAGCAGGATAAGGGATTGAAGGGCTTCTTTGCAGAACCGGAAAATATGTCCGGCATCCTGAACTGGATGCTCGAAGGCTATAAGATGTTCCGCAGTCAGGGGTTGGAGATGCCAGACTCTGTCGTACAGGCCACCATGGACTACCAGATGTTCTCGGATAAGATGGGGCAGTTCTTCAGTGAATGCCTCCAGCCGAAAGCAGATAGTGAGCTTCGCCGTGCTGCCGTTTATACACGCTACAAGGAATGGTGTGCTGAAAACGGGTACAGGGCAGACTCGGCCAAGGTGCTGAATGCCGAGATCGACAAGAGGTACACAGTGCAGAAAAAGCGTCCGGCGGATGGTGTCGGCAGTGCAACACAGATCGTTTTGGGCGTGGAATTCTGCCTCTCCGAAACCACAAAAGGCGACTTCAATGTAGTGCCGGAGTGACCGCAGAGTGAACACAAGGGCGGCACGGCTCAGTCGTGAAAGCGACTCAGCATGGCCACAAAAGTTGGGTTTTACAGAACTGCAAGACCACTTCTGAGCCTCGACCAGCAACATCGGCAACAGACCGGCAACAGAAAAACGCTGATATATCGGCGCTTTTGGACGTGTTGCTGATGTTGCGACTCTAAACCCTATTTTTTTATTATTCTTTTCTTTTATATGCGATTTACTTTTTACCAGCAACATTAGCAACAAAAGATAAAAAGAGTAGAATGAAAGCCTTGAAAACATCGTAATAACAATGCTTTTTAAGAATCTGACCCCTCATTTTGTGAGGGAAGAACCGGCAACAGACCAGCAACAAAAAGATGAAAACCACACGATACTGAGCAGGCAGCTTTTGTGGGAGCCTACGTTTGTGGGCAACGGCAAAGGCGGCCTGCTTTGTGATACATGAAAGCGAGGAACAGCTATGAGCAAGATTATCACCTGTGAGCAGGTCAGCAACGGCCACCCGGACAAGATCTGCGACCAGATCGCAGATGCCATTGTGACCGACATCCTCCAGCACGACAAGAACGCCCGTGTGGCAACCGAGTGTCTGCTGAAACGCAGCCAGCTCTTTATCGCTGGCGAGGTCACCACCGATTACCAGCCCAACTACCAGCAGATCGTCCATGAGGTCATCACCCGCATTGGTGCTGACAAGATGGGCTTTGATTTCCGGGAACTGCTCCGCATTGGTATTCTGGTCGATAAGCAGTCGCCGGATATTGCACTGGGCGTGGATAAGGGCGGTGCCGGTGATCAGGGCATCATGTACGGCTACGCCACCAACGAGACGGCAGAGCAGATGCCGATTCCCTACATGGTCGCTACCAAGTTCCTGCAACTGCTGAAGAACCATCCGAGCAAGATGTTTCGGGCAGATGCCAAGGCGCAGGTCAGCTACGACTATGATACCGGTCGGATCACTACCTTCCTCTGCTCCGTGCAGCACAGCCCGGACGTGGAGGTCAGCGACTTCCGACACATCATCGAATCCATGATGGTGCTGGCTGCCTGTGAGTACGGTCTGGATGGGAACTTCGAGAAGCTCGTGAACCCCACAGGTCGTTTCGTCATGGGCGGCAGCTACGCCGACTGCGGTGTGACCGGTCGTAAGCTGGCGTGCGATACCTACGGCGGCATCGGTCGAATGGGTGGCGGCGCCCTGAGCGGCAAAGACCCCACCAAGGTGGATAGGTCCGCAGCGTATATGGCACGGAAGATCGCCAAGGACATCGTGCAGGCTGGCTACGCTGACAAGTGCGAAATCCAGCTGGCCTACGCCATCGGTGTCGTACAGCCGGTGGGTGTGTCGGTGGAGTGCTTCGGTACGGAACACCAGCCGCTGGACTTCATCCAGGCTTACGTCAAGGACAGCTACGACCTGACCCCGCAGGGTATCATCCAGCGGCTGGGTCTGCTGGACGTGGACTACAACAAGGTCAGTGCCTACGGTCACTTCGGAAAGCCCGGCCTGCCGTGGGAGGAATGACCCGTGCCCCGCAGACCCAAGGTGCCGTGCCGACACCCCGGTTGCCCGGAGCTGGTTGAGCCGGGCAGCCTTTACTGTGCAATGCACCTGCCGCTGCACCCGGAAGTCACACGCCCAGCGGGTAAGCGTGGCTACACACGGCAGTGGCAAAAAATAAGCAGGCAGTACCTCCAAGCCCATCCGCTCTGCGCCGAGTGCATGAGGCAGGGGAGATACACGAAAGCCACCGTGGTAGACCATATCACACCGCACCGTGGCGATCCCAGACTTTTCTGGGACGAAGACAACTGGCAGCCGATGTGTAAGCAATGCCATGACCGCAAGACTTTGACCAAAGACATCCACCCGGTGTACCGCTACTGACCCCCGCCGGGGCCGGGGTCACTTCTCTGTGGTGAAGTCACACGGAGACCGGTGGCCCCTTTCGTGTGAAAAAACGCAAAATTCATAGGCCGGGGGTCCCGAAATTAACGGCGCAAAATGAACAAGGTGAAGATGAGGGCATCGGGGTGAACGCTCCGGTGCCTTTTGTTTTCCCCCGAAACGAACCAAAGCGTGTGAAAATCCTTGCAACATGGGGCTTTTCGCACGTTTTAGCTTGTTCCGGGACAAGGAAAAGCAAGCAGCAGCCGGACGCCGCAAAAACAAACTAACCCGGCGGGGCAGGGCTGGTTGCCGCTTCGCTTCTTTTCGTATGCTTTTTGAGATTTTCCACTGGAACTGACATGGAAACGGCGAAAAATGAGGACGGGGTGAGGATAGATGGAAGATTATACGGCCGAGATGATCAAGGACATGGCTTTTTCTTTCTGTCCGCAGTGTGGTGCTGCCATCGTTTCGAACCATCGGGGACGACCGAGAAAGTTCTGTTCTCCCGAATGCCGCTCCAAGTGGAACAACACCCACCCAAGACCGCAGAACTGGAAAACCGTGCGGTCAAAGGTCTGCCCGATGTGCGGCAGAGAGTTTTCCTACCGCCACCAGTACGGTCTTCCAAGAAAGTATTGCAGTCGAGCCTGTGCCAATAAAGGCAGGGCGAAGGGAGAGAGCAGCATTGGAAAATAAAGTGATCGGCGTATTTGCGGTCTGCAACACCGCAGGCATCTGTGTACATGAGATTGACCATGCAGAGGATAGAGTCCTTGCTTCCATGAACGGGGTAGACCCGGAATGGTATCCGATTACGGAAAAACCGCAGTCGGAGATGGGCGTGGACAGCGATGAATTGGAGTCGGGCTTTGAGTTCGGCTCCTTTTTTGTACCGTTCTCTGAGGTCATGCGTGTGTGAATTTGAACTGGGAGGCGCTACATGAAAGCAACTGCTGAACTGAAAATGCTGCCGGTGTCCGTACTCAAGCCGGCCGCATACAATCCCCGGAAGAAGCTGAAGCCGGGGGACAAGGAGTACGAGAAGATCAAGAACTCCATTGAGGAGTTCGGTTTTGCCGATCCGCTGGTGGTCAATGCCGATATGACGATCATCGGCGGCCATCAACGCCTGACCGTTGCGACGGCACTGGGTTATACCGAAGTGCCTTGTGCGGTGGTGGATATCGACAAGACCCGAGAGAAAGCCCTGAACATCGCGCTCAACAAGATCACCGGTGCGTGGGATGATTCTCTGCTGGCTGACCTGTTGAGGGATATCGAGAACTCCAACTTCGACCTGGGCAAGACAGGCTTTGAGCCGCCCGAGATCGAGACGCTGTTCAACAAAGTCCACGACAAGGACATCAAGGAAGATGACTTCGATGTGGAATCTGAGCTGAAACAGCCGACCTTCTCGCAGGCAGGTGACCTTTGGATGCTGGGCCGGCACCGTGTTCTGTGCGGTGATTCCACGAAGGCGGAGTGCTACGATACCCTGATGGACGGCGTGAAGGCTAACCTTGTGCTTTCCGATCCCCCGTACAATGTAGATGTGGAAGAAACGGCCGGTAAGATCATGAACGACAACATGGGCGACTCGGAATTCTACGAGTTCCTGCTGGCGGCGTTCAAGCAGATGCACGGTCATCTGGCAGATGATGGTTCCATCTACATTTTCCACGCCGACACGGAAGGTCTGAATTTCCGAAAGGCATTCAAGGATGCGGGATTCTATCTGTCCGGGTGCTGTATCTGGAAAAAGAATGCTCTGGTGCTGGGTCGCAGTCCCTATCAGTGGCAGCATGAACCCTGCCTCTATGGATGGAAACTGAAGGGCAAGCACCAGTGGTACTCTGACCGTAAGCAGACCACCATCTGGGAGTACGACCGTCCCAAAGCAAACAAGGACCACCCGACTATGAAGCCCATCGGCCTGATGAGCTATCCCATCCGCAACTCCACCATGACCAACGGCATCGTCCTTGACCCCTTCCTCGGCAGCGGCTCGACCTTGATCGCCTGTGAGGAGACTGACCGGGTGTGCCGGGGCATTGAGCTTGACCCCAAGTTCGTGGATGTTATCGTCAAGCGCTATATCGAACACAGCGAAGGTCGCTACGAGGATGTGTATGTCCTCCGTGACGGTCAAAAGCTGAAGTTCGATGAGGTGGCGTCCTTCCAGCCGGAACAGGAGGGCGCAGATGACTGAACCCAGATGTGTCCTGTTCCATGACAACTTCCAGAACTTCAAGTCCTATAACATCCCCAAGGCACAGCTGGTGATCGCCGACATCCCGTATAACATCGGGTCGGACTTCTACGCCAGCCGCCCGGATTGGTATGTGGACGGAGATAACCGGAATGGAGAGAGCGATAAGGCCCGGAAAGCGGCATTCAACACCGACTTCACTTTCAATATCGCAGAATATTTCCATTTCTGTAACCGGCTGCTGAAGAAAGAACCCATGAAAGGGGAAAAGGGCGCACCGTGCATGATCGTGTTCTGTGCGTTCCAGCAGATCCCCAAGGTCATCACGGAAGCTGAGAAGTACGGCTTCAAGAACTATATCCCGCTGACCTTCTGTAAGAACTACAGCCCGCAGGTCTTGAAAGCCAACATGAAGATCGTGGGTGCAACGGAGTATGCACTGGTCCTCTACCGGGGCAAGCTCCCGAAGTTCAACAACGTCGGCGAGGACGGCAAGTCCCACATGATCTTCAACTGGTTTGACTGGAAACGGGACGGTAAGGACTATCCGAAGATCCATCCGTCTCAGAAACCGGTGTCCGTGCTGAAACGCCTGATCGAGATCTTTACCGATCCCGGAGATGTGGTAATCGACCCTTGCGCCGGAAGCGGTGCAACACTCCGGGCGGCCAGAGAAATGGGACGTGACAGCTACGGATTTGAAGTGTCCAGGGATTTCTACCTGAAAGCCAAAGAGCAGATGCTCGGAGAGGAGGCTGTATGAGCACCGAATCGAATATCCAACTGACCCTCGGCAGCCTCTTTGACGGCTCCGGGGGTTTCCCTTTGGGCGGTTTACTGACAGGTTGTATCACACCGCTGTGGAGCAGCGAAGTGGAGCCCTTCGCCATCCGGGTCACGACCAAGCGTCTGCCGGAGGTGAAGCACTACGGGGATGTGTCCGCCATCAACGGCGCAGACTTGCCGCCGGTGGATATCATCACCTTTGGCAGTCCTTGCCAGGATATGTCCATTGCCGGTAAAAGAGACGGTCTGGATGGTTCACGGTCCAGCCTGTTCTATGAAGCGATTCGAATCGTGAAGGAAATGAGGTGTAAGACCAATGGAGCAAAACCAAGATTTATCGTATGGGAGAATGTCCCAGGCGCCTTCTCGTCCAACAAAGGGCAGGACTTCAAAGCAGTCCTCGAAGCCGTCATCGGTGTTAAGGAACCGTCCACCGAGGTGCCTGCGCCTGACAAAAAAGGCTGGCCCGATGCAGATTACTATCTGGGAGACGGATGGAGCGTCGCATATCGAGTTTTTGACGCTCAATGGTGGGGCGTACCCCAAAGGAGAAAACGCATCTACCTTGTCGCAGATTTTGCAGACCACGGTGCTCCAAAAGTATTATTTGAGTCCGAAGGCGTGTCTGGGTATTCTGCGGAGAGCTTCCGTGCGTGGCAAAGAGCTGCCTCCGGTGCTGAAGGCGGCACTGGAACGGCAGGCTGCTGCGGAGGAATCTGCCTGAACGATCAGGGCTGGGAGAGGATGGATGTGACCGAGGAGGTGACCTCCACTCTCCGTGCAGAGGCACATCACCCGCCTTTCGTTTTGGAATCCGCAGGTTTTTGCACCGAACACTCCGCCAATGCGAGGAGCATCGGATATGAGGAAGAACGTTCTCCCACCCTCCGGGCCGGAGTCGTGCCTGCCGCCATCGCTCTGGAAAATCATCCGACCGATAGCCGGGTGAAGATCGCAAAGGATGGCAAGGTACAGACGCTGACCAGCAGATGCGGTACGGGCGGCGGCAATGTTCCGCTGGTTCTGGATGGCGTGGAAAACAGCGGGAAAGAGGTGGAAAACTCACCTGCAGTCACACTGAAAATTCGTTCTGGATGTGAGGGTGGCGGCAAAGGTGCTATCTGGCAGGAGGAAAAATCTGCTACCCTCGGCTGCAACAACGACCAGACCGTGTTCGTGCCTAAGTGCTACGGTGTCTGCTCCAAGGCCAGCCATTCCATGATGTCGGATAACCCCCACAGCGGATTCTATGAAGCGGAAACTTCCCGGACGCTTGATCGCAGCGGCGGTGACCCGACCTGTAACCAGGGTGGGCTGTGTATCTGTGAACCTGTTGTCTGCGTGGATCAGGGTGGAGGCAAGTCGAACTGCACGGTAGACGAACAGGTGGCACCGCCTCTGGCCTGCACCCATGGCGGGGCTCCGGCAGTAGCCTTTACCCAGAACCAGCGGGATGAAGTCCGGGATCTGGGCGAGACGGCGGGTTCGCTGTCTGCACAGCCGGGAATGAAACAGCAGACCTTTGTGGCGCAGCCGGATGACGTGACGGCATTCCATGTGAATCAGCGCAATGAGCTGATCGACCTGCATGGAAAGTCCGGTGCGCTCATGGCGACCCGAAGCGACCAGATGCAGACCTTCGTGCTGCAGGGCAACATGATCGGCCGCAAAGACGAGAATGGTCCGCAAGGTGACGGCATCAACGAAGATGTCTGCTTTACGCTGGATGCCACTGACCGTCACGCAGTCTGCGCACCGGAAGATGTTTACGCCATGACCACCGGCTCCTTCATGAGGGTCGAGGAGAATGTATCTCCCACCCTTATGGCCCGGGACTTTAAAGACCCCACCACCATAGCGCCGGTGCCGCACCTGGACGATGGCGTGTCGGGAACGGTGGCGACCGGGGCGCATCCCAGCGGCTTCAACGGGCAGGACGCTTTTAATGACCGGCTGGTCATCGATAACCCGGAGGCACAGCCGATCCCCGTGTCCTATACGGTTCGCCGTCTGACCCCGACCGAGTGCGCTCGGCTGCAGGGGTTCCCGGACTGGTGGTGCCGTGACCTCGAAACTGAGAATCCCACGGAAGAAGAAATCTCTTTCTGGCGGGATGTGTTTGAAACGCACCGCAGACTTGTGACTCAGGCCAAGAAGCCGAAGACGGAAAAGCAGATCCGGAAATGGCTGGCTGATCCGTATTCGGATGCCGCAGAGTATAAGCTCTGGGGCAATGGTGTCGCACTGCCGTGTGTCTTTTTTGTACTGTCCGGCATCGTCTGGGTGGCCGGATCGCCTGAGAATGGGAGTGAATCGGAGTGAGCATCACCCTGACTGCTTTTCTTGAGCAGCTCGAAACCATCTGTGCCACGAAACCGGACTATCGCATCGGCGGCAGCGGTACGGATGGTACCTGTGACTGCATTGGTCTTATCATCGGCGCAGTCCGCAGGGCTGGTGGGAGCTGGACAGGCATCCACGGCAGCAACTATGCAGCCCGGAAACAAATGGTGGACTTTGGAGAAATCAAAGCCGCAGATTTGTTTGTTGGCGAAGTTATCTATAAAGCCCGAAAGCCGGGAGACAGCAGCTATAGTCTGCCAGACCGTTACAAGGTCGGCGATGATTTGCGGGACTACTACCATGTGGGCGTGATCACAAGAGTGCATCCGCTGGAGATCACCCATTGCTCCACCAGCGTGGAAGGGAACAGCATCCACCGTGACTCAGTTCTGGGCAGGTGGAAGTTCGGCGGCCGGCTGAAAGGCATCAACTATAAAAGTGATCGAGAGGAGAAGGTAGAGATGGAAAAGGTCAATATTCTGGCAGTTCATTGCAAGGCAACCGTTACGGGCGGAAGATTGAGTCTGCGGCAGGGTCCCGAAAGAACCGCTGACCGCCTTGCATGGATCCCCAACGGTGCCCGTCTGGACGTGACCGGGCAGGGAGATGGCTGGTGCGCTGTGACCTATGAGACCATTCCCGGTTACGTCATGGAACGCTACCTGATCCTTGACGAGGAGAAAAAGCCCCTGACCGAGGCCGAGCGTCTGGAAGCTCTGGAAAACAAGACGGCTGAGTTTGAGCAGCGCATCGCTGCGCTGGAAGCAAGAGTCGGCTGAAACCAATAAAATGGCCCACTGTATTACGAGGTAAAGGCTACCCCGTGATACCGTGGGCGTACATATCGGATGATCTTGCACAGTCGTGTTTTGTACGGATCGTGTAAAAGGTCGAATAGGAAGAATGTCGAGAAATGGCCTTGCTATTTCATCGATTCAGAGCGATATATGTGCTACCGAAAACAAAGAAAGGGGCACAAAGCCATGAAAAAGTACGCACTGAATATTGATGACCGCAAGGTTCTGGTAAGCCGCCTGATGGAGTTGACCGGGCTTCATTCCCGGTACACTTTCATGCCGCGCTGCGCTTACATCGTCGGCAGCTACACAGTAGAAAAGGAGGGAACGCTTGTGATCGAAGATAACGCTGCGCCGGAGATCATCCGGACGCTGCTGGACGAGGGCATTATCCGAGATGAAGGCGCGGAGACCCCGGAGACCGAAGCCGCCTGCGGGGAGACCACGGAATCGGAGTGTGAAGAGTCAGATGAGACCGTGGACAGCACAGAGGATACTCAGCCCACTGAGGAGTCGGGCGCAACTGCCGAGGAATCCCCGGAAGTTCAGGAACCGGTGGACGAGGATGAGCCGATGGACACCGTGAACGACACCGATGCGGATGAGGCGCCTGTTCCGACCGAACAGCCGACCTTGCAGGATGTGGACGAACTGACCATCAGCCTACCGATGGCGGGGCATACAGCCCAGAGCATCCGCAACTTCCTGAACCTGATGTACAGCCGCGGTCCTTTGTTGAACAAAGCAATGGGCACGAACTTCTCGGTATCGAACAGCCTGCTGGATGCCTTGGAACAGGCATCTACCCGCACGGTGGAGGAGATGCTGGATGAGCTGGAAGAGTACCGCCTGGGTGCCGGCACAACCGGCATGACTGGAATCTCTATCACGGCAGAAAAAATCAGCCTGACCTTTGCCGGTCCGCTGACGCAGGAGAAGGTGAGTGCATACACAGAACTTTGTTCCGCTATGAACCGGATGGCAGTTACCCAAAAGCGGATTCAGGCAAAGACCGTCAACGATGCCAATGAGAAGTACGCACTTCGCATCTGGCTGATCCGACTGGGTCTGAACGGGGATGAACACAAGACCATCCGCAAGCTCCTGATGCAGAACCTTACCGGTCATGCGGCATTCCGCACCAAGGAAGATGCCGAAAAGTTCCGGGTCAAGGAAAAGGCAAAACGAGATGCGCTGAAAGTCGCAAAACAGGCGACACACGGCGGCGTTTCTGCCGCCGAGGAAACGGCCGAAGCGGCAGCGGAAGCCCCCACACAGCCCGACTGTGGGGCTGACGGCGCACCCCAGGCGCAGGAGGCGGGAGCGTAAGCTCCTGACCCCTTATGGGGGCCGCTGGATAAGCGAGAGCTTCTTCCATTGTACCGATATTAACTCTGAAAATGTACAGTATCAAGTGTGTTTTTCACCATAATGTACACGATCTTTGCTCTGAATGATCGGTGATTATTTGACCCTTTATGGCCTTGATATCCTGCCCACATGACGGTAATATGCACATACCGCAAGGGGAACAGAACAAGACAAAAGGAGATAAACACCATGAACGATAAGACCAGAGAGCAGATCGAAGCCATGAAGATGCAGACCATCGGGGTCGAGGTTGAGATGAACAACATCACCCGCGAGAAAGCCGCCAGAAAGGTTGCCGAGTTCTTCGGGACGACCGCATGGTACGCAGCCGGCGAGTACGGGTACATGAGCTGGGCTTGCAAGGACCAGCAGGGCAGGGTTTGGAAATTCCAGCGAGACATCAGCATCCACGGACCGGAAGCTGAAAAGTGCGAGATGGTGACTCCCATCCTTACCTACGAGGATATCGAGACCTTGCAGGCGATCATCCGACTGCTCCGCAAGGCTGGCGCAAAGTCCAGCCCCAGCCGGGGATGCGGCGTTCACATCCACATCGGCAAGGGCAACCACACCCCCAAGACCCTGCGGAATCTGGTCAACATCATGGCTGCCCACGAAGAACAGATCGGCAGAGCGATTCGCATCGATGCAGGCAGAACCGGACAGTATTGCCGAGTGGTCGACCCCCGATTCCTTGACCAGCTGAACAAGAGAAAGCCGACGACCATGACTGAGCTTGCCGACATCTGGTACGCCGGCAACCACGCAAACTACGGCAGAACGGCACACTACAATGAAAGCCGATACCATATGCTGAACCTCCACGCCACCTTCACCAAGGGCACGATTGAATTCCGGCTTTTCCAGTTTGCCGACCCCAGCGATGGCAAGCAGAACGGACTTCACGCCGGTGAGCTGAAAGCCTACATCCAGCTTTGCCTCGCAATGAGCCAGCTTGCCAAGATGGTGAAGACCGCAAGCCCCAAGCCCCAGCAGACCGACAACGAGAAATACGCAATGCGGTGCTGGATGCTTCGGCTGGGCTTCATCGGGGACGAGTTCAAAACAGCACGGGAGATCCTTCTGCGGAATATGGAGGGCAACGCAAGCTGGCGCAACGCATAAGCGCCGACTTGCACGGGCACCTATCGGGCGGGCAACCGCCCTTTAGGCGGTAGAAGGAGGGCGATACGCCATGAAAAATGAAACCAGAGAAACCGCACCCGGCAGAACGTTCCGGGTGGTCATCACCGAGACACTCAAACGGGTGGTCGAAGTCAACGAATCTGAGATCAAGGAACCCACGATGGATGAGGCCGTCCAGGCGGTCAGCGACTGGTGGCACAACGGACAGATCGTTCTGGAAGCCGAGGACTTTGACGGCGTGGACTTTTCCGCAGCGGAAGGCGGTGATGTCGGTGATTGATCGCTTCCGGTTCGACAAGGGCGGAATCAGCAGAAAGCCGTCCCGGTACTATCTTGCATACGGCAGCAACCTTGACATGGAACGGATGGAACACAGATGCCCCTATGCGGTGCCGGTCGGTGTTACCGAGATCTACGGATACCGACTCCTGTTCAAGAAAAGTAAGACCGGGTGCTACGCCACCATCGAGCAGGACGCCAATGAAAGCGTTCCGGCTGTGGTCTGGTTGCTTTCCGAGTTTGATGAACTGCTGCTGGACCGGTACGAAGGCTGCCCTCGGTACTATTACAAGAAGCAGTTCCAGCTTCCCGTCTGGAATCTGGATGGGCATCGGATGAAGAAGCTGAAAACCTGCATGGCATACATCCTGCACGAAGAACGGCAGCTCGGCTGCCCCAGCCATGAGTACTTCGACCTGCTGGCAGACGGGTATACGGGGTGGGGATTCCCGACAGATACATTGCACAGCGGGCTGTCTTCCAGCATCGGAAAGGCGGCAGCGGTGGAGTTCCTCAAAGAAATCGACTGAGTACAATTTTGACGATCCTGTGAGGAAATCATTGTGCAGGATATGATGCACATTGGCCTTGCTATTCGGGCAAAACAGAGGCATATATAGCATACCGCCAGACAACAGCGGAAACGAAAGGAGCAAGCAACTATGAACGAAAAGAAGTATTACATCGCATACGGCAGCAACCTATCGGTGGAGCAGATGGCACAGCGGTGCCCGGATGCCCGCATTGTGGGTCAGGCTGTTCTGGAAGACTGGGAGCTGGCCTTCCACGGCTGTGCGACCATCCTGCCGAACAAGGGAAAGAACACGCCGGTTCTGGTGTGGGAGATTTCCGCTGGCGATGAGAAGAACCTCGACATCTACGAAGGTTATCCGAACTTCTATCGCAAGGAAAACATGACGGTCGAGGTGGTGAGCAAAGATGCAGAGCCCATGACCGTCACCGCAATGGTCTACATCATGGAAGACACCTACGGCGAGCGGATGCCGAGCCGGTACTACTATCGGGTCCTTCACGATGGCTATAAGGCATTTCATTTCCCGATGCACATTCTGGAAGGTGCACTGAAGAAGTGTACCAGCAACAAGAAACTCGCGGAGAATATGATCAAGGAGGTGCAGGGATGAGATTTCCGGATAGAAAGACCGTGGAATACCTGCGGACACAGTTCCCGGTCGGCTGCCGTGTGGTGCTGGACCGAATGGACGATGCTCAGGCACCGGCCTTGGGTACGCAGGGGACCTGCCGGGGCGTGGACGATGCAGGCAACGTGATGGTTTCGTGGGATACGGGCGGCAGCCTGAACGTTGCCTACGGCGCGGACAGTTGCCACCGTGTGGCGTCCGAGGTCGAGGTAAAGAAATCGCTCGACCACCTCGGTAAGACGCGACACGCGGGCCCACGTTGCCCACGGTGCGGCGCTGAGCCGGACTGTTACGACCACCAGCAGCAAGCCCTCAGCCGCTACGCAGAGATCATGGTGTGCAACGCCTGCGGAACGATAGAGGCGATGGAAGACTTTCTTGGGCAAGCAACACCGCTGACTGACTGGGCGATCGTGAAAGCGGGGTGGGTCGAATGAAGGTGCTTTTGATCGAGCCGATGGAACATCCGAAGGAGATCGATATCCAGCCCACGCTGGAAGAGTACTATAAGGTGCTGGACTGCGACTGCATCACGGCAACCTACCCGTGGCCGGAACCGGTCGCTCTGGTCACGGACGACAACGGACTGTTTACGGACAAACTGTTCAGCCGGTATATCCGGGAACTGAAACAGCCGATCCGAGGCGGCTTCTTCCTCTGTGGGTTGGGCGAGGAAGACTTCACAGACTTGCCGCCGGAACTCATGGACAAGTTCAGGAAACGGTTCTGGAATCCGGAACTCTTCGTTCGCACCGCATCGGGACTCGCGGCCATCCAAACCAGCGACGGCACACAGCCCGAATAAAGAAAACGGCCCCTTCTGCCTAGGCAGGAGGGGTTGGCTTGTGGCTGGTGGGGGCTTCGGATCATCGAGAACCCTTTCCCAGTTTACTGTATATTAGCTCTGGTTTGCAAGAATAGCAAGCCGGGAAAGAGCAGGATCTTCCACGATCTTTAGGCGGCAGAACTGTGTATATGGTCAACGGAAAACGGGGACAACGAGGAACAGCCCCAGCCTTGCTGGGGGTTCCTTGGCGGATTCCCTTAAAGGAAATCCCGCATGCTCATGCCGACTTCGTAGAGTTGCTGCTCAAGGCTCATGTAATGCCATTCTTCTTCGTCCTCTTCCTCCTCCAGTTCTTCGGGGAAAGGGTCGTGTTTCCAACCGCCCTTGCGGTATTCTTCTTCCCGGATGTCGTTGCGGTCGAAAATGTCCAGCTCGTATTCTTCTTCAAGCTCTGCAATGCGGTCCTCGATGATGCTTTCGATCTCGCTGATGGTCTTTTTCATGGTGGTTGCCTCCGTTTTCCGTGTGTGTTTTCCTTTCGGTGTCTGTATATTCGCTCTAAAACACATATTTATCAAGGCCATTTATCGATATAGATCCACCAAAGATATGGGCAGATGATCGTCGATAATATGACGTTTTATGGCCTTGCTATTATGCCGAAACGACGGTAATATGCACATACCGAAACGGAAAGGAAGGAAAAAACATGGAACGCTACACCTACGAAATCACCTTCACCCGGCTGGACGGCCAGCCCGACGAGACTCAGCAGTACACCGACGAGGGGTTTGCCAGAGAATGCTTCCGACTTTTCGATGAGCCGGACAGCGCCGAGCTGTACAGCCGCATCCGCCTGACCCGCCACGACTGGGAGACCGGCACGGACGAGGTTCTGGAGACCTTGGAATTCTGAAAGGGGAGAACGAACATGAAAATGGAACTGGACAAGAAGCTGGACACAATCCGGCTCAATGTATTGGCCGCCAATTTTGGCGACCTTGCCACTCGCCGTCAGATGATTCAGGAGTTCGGGGATTACCCGGATGCCCTGTGGGGTGTCAATGAAAATGGGGAGAAGGTGATGCTCAGCATCCGGAAAAACGGCATCACGGAGCGTGTGTTCCAGTCGAACCGGTGGGTTCGGGTCAACGAATACGACGCCGACGGCTGTGAGGCCGGCGAGACCTACGAAGGGCGCTGGGCAGAGTGCCCGAAACCCACGGCGACGGATACGGATGAGGAACTGGAGCTTTCGGATGCCCAGAGTGCCCGCAACGATGAAATCTACAACGCTGCGTATGAATTCTGCAAGGTCATGGCGGAGGATGACCGCCTCGAGTGGAACATGGAGATTCTCGGAGAACTGGCAGACCTTGCCGCCGAGCTCCTGACCCGGCACGGCAGCCGTGTGCGCTACCCTGCGGTGGTCACCGAACCGGACGGAAGGCAGTATATCGAGGAATACCACGGCGGCATAAAGTGACACATTTTCCGGAGTGCTGGGCTAGATGATCGTGTACATTAGCCGCTTGCTATCAGCCCTGAGTGACGGTAATATACAGTCACAAAAACGAAGGGAGATAAACACCATGACCTATACGAACATCCGACTTTTCACTGCCAACGGCATTCCGGAGGCACTCAGCAACCTTTGGTACGGTACCGACTGCTCGGTGGTCGAGATCCAAGACGCCATTGAAGATGCCAAGAACGCAGCAGACCTTCTGCGGCGCATCCAGAAGATGAAACTTCTGAGGAAGGTAGCCCTCGACCGGGAAACCGAACAGAAGGTGCGGTTCAAGACCACCGATTGCTGGGGCAATATAAGCTACCTCGAAATCCGCAAATAAACCGGATGGATAGGGGCAAGGGGCTGGGAAACCGGCCCTTTGCTCGTGTCCATCCAATGTCATACCGCCCGAATGTACACAAATCTAGGGGCGAATGATCGTGTAACATAGCCGCTTGATAGTGTGCGAAAGTGACGGTAATATGTGCATACCGAAAGGGAAAACCCCACGGAAAACACAAAAAACACGCTGGAGGATACAAAAATGACGAAGAATGAAAACCGCATCAATAAGCTTTTCGAGGAACTGGTTCCCACGAGCGGCAAGGCGGATAGCCTCGCCGGAGAACTGGTCAGAGCCACCGCACGGATCGGGTACCGATTCTTCAACGACGGCGACATGGTCAACCAGGGCTACGGCAAAGAAACCTGCAACCCCGCGGCCCGGTTCCTGATCGCTAAGGGCAACGCAGAAATCAGCAGCCTGACCGTAGCCCTTTGGGAGATCTTCAGCGAGGATGCCTACGAAAAGGTTCTGGATACCCTTGAGGGTGCGGTTGCCGACTACATCAAGCAGAACCCCGACCTTCGCAGCCAGCCCACCAAGGATATGTGGGATTACCGCGATATGGCGGAAGACTGGGACGACAGCTGCGATGAGGAAGAGGACTACGACGACTGCGAAGACGACTACGATGAGGAAGAAGACTACTGAGCAGAAAACTGCGGGGGGGGCTTGCCTGAAAGGGCGGCCCCTTTTCCTGTGCTAGGGCTCTCAAATATACACCGATCCTGGCGTGAATGATCGTGTAATCTGCGGCCTTGCTATCTGCGGGACGTGACGGTAATATACAGTCACAAAAACGAAAGCGAGGTACATAGACATGAAAAAGCAGACCCTGACCAGGAAGCAGCAGAAAGCCCTGCTGGACATCGCAAAGCGCCTGATGGTGGAGGTGGAAAACCGAGGCGACCTTGAAGCGCGCGGCTGCGACAGCGAGGATTTCATCGAGGTTCCCGTCTGGGGCATCCAGAAAGCCATGGAGGAAGCCTACCTTCTGGGCAAGGCGGAGAAGTAAGCCCGACACAGCCCCCACAAAGGGGTCGCAGATGCAAGCCAACAAACTCCCCCAACCAAACCGCACAAGCCCCACACAGGGGCTGTGTGGCGAGGTGGTGGGGCAACGGAGGAATGAGTATGAACGACGAAAGAGTCATGGACCTTATCGTGGACATCTACAACAATATGAATGACGAGGATAAGGCCGGCTTCACGCTGGAAGCTGCCAAGGAGATGGTCAAGGACCAGATTGAAATTGATTTTTCCCAAGGTCGTGAGCCGCTGGCATACGACCCCCAGCTCTTTTATGAAGTAATCCGGGAATTCATTGAACAGGATGCCGAGGACGGAGAGTGATGTACATTCTGCCCGGTATTCCGGGCGGATGATCGTGCAGCATAGCCGCTTGCTATCCTCCCCACATGACGGTAATATGTGCATACCGAAAGGGAAGACCCTACGGAATGAAAAAACACGGAGGATTTCACCATGAAGAAGCATCTGAACAACTTCCCGGAACACAGCATCAGCATCGAGAGCTACTACGACCTGCTCAGTCCCTGCAACGACAGCATCCTGCAGTTTGGCGACCGGGTTCTGGTTGCCAAAACGAACTGGAAGGGCGGCGTGGAGGCTGCGGTTTACGGATTCGCTGAGGACCCCAAGGAAGGGCTTTCATCGATCGAGTGCCGACTGGAACTGCTGAAGATTTCGGATGAGGTCTTCTCGGATGCCGGACACGCCATCGAATGGTGCATCCGGAACGCACACTGAGATATGGGCGGGGGCTCCCTGCGGGGGGCTTTTGCTCGTTGCGGCAGATCTTCCGTGCGCAGGATATACACATATCCGACAAGACTGTGGGCGAATGATCGTGTATCATAGCCGCTTGATATACTTCCCCAGTGACGGTAATATACAGTCACACCGAAGGGGAGAAGCCCCACGGAAAACAAAGCATACGGAGGATACAGACCATGATGAAGAAAGCCAAAACCTACCTTGCCAGCATTCAGGCGGCTGCCACCGAGCGAGAGCTGACCGGCATTGAGCTCATGTTCAAGCAGGACATGAGCATCAACTGCGATGACCTTGGCAAACTTTGCCGGGCAGCCGAGGACAAGCGGTACACCCTGCGGAACAACGCCGAAACCCTGCAGCTCAAGGGCATCCTTTTCCAGCGGACGAGAGCCGAGATGGATGCCTACCACGACATGAGCCACAAGCCGGAGAGCTGGACGGCCGAGGACATAGAACGCCAGCGCATCCGATTCTGCGCGGTCTGGCAGGTCATCGAGGAGGCAGAGCTGGTCGATGAGTACGAGGCTTGGAAAGAAGCCAACCCCAACGCATAACCAATAAAGGACACACGCCCCGCAGGGGGCTGTGTCTCGTATCCGCCGTGTTTGATATACAAAGGACTTCTTCGGAGGTCCTTTTTCTTTTGCCCATTTTTACAGAAGGGAGGGATAGCCAATGGCTACCAGAGGCAGAAAACCGAAGCCGACCGCCATGAAGGAACTGGAAGGCAATCCGGGCAAGCATCCGCTGAATACCAGCGAACCGAAGCCCACAAAGAAAGCACCGGCGTGTCCGAAATGGCTGGAGCCGGAAGCAAAAAAAGAATGGCGGCGTCTTGCCAAGCAGATGGAAGCCATCGGCATCCTGACCGAAGTGGACATGGCTGCCTTCGCCGGCTATTGTCAGGCATACGCACGATGGAAGGAGGCGGAAGAATTCATCACCCAGCACGGCACCATCGTCAAAACGCCCTCCGGCTACTGGCAGCAGGTGCCGCAGGTCTCCATTGCACAGACCTATCTGAAAATCATGAACCGCTTTGCCGAGCAGTTCGGTCTGACCCCATCCTCCCGAAGCCGGATCATTGCCTCGGATTGCAGCCCTGCGGATGCTGCTGATGAGATGGAAAACCTGCTGGGAGGTGGCGGATGATGGAGAGCAGACCGAAGAACTACCCAAAACTCAAAGACTACAAGCCCAGCCGCTTCATGCTGCCGACCTGTCACTACGATAAAGCCAAGGCCGACCGCGCCGTGCGCTTTATCGAAAACCTCCGACACACCAAAGGCAAGTGGGCGGGCAAGCGGTTCTGGCTGCTCCCTTGGCAGGAGCAGATCATCCGGGATGTTTTCGGTATTGTGGATGAGCGCGGAAACAGACAGTTCCGCACAGCTTATGTCGAAATCGGAAAGAAGAACGGCAAGTCCGAGCTGGCCGCTGCAGTGGCACTGTATCTGCTGTTTGCCGATAACGAACCATCCGCAGAAGTCTATGGCGCAGCCGCCGACCGTCAGCAGGCATCTATCGTTTTTGATGTTGCCAACCAGATGGTGCAGATGACCCCGGCACTCATGAAACGCTGCAAGATTATGGCGGCGACCAAGCGTATCGTGAACTACAGCAACGCCGGGTTTTATCAGGTGTTGTCGGCGGAAGTCGGTACGAAGCACGGCTTGAACGTGTCCGGGCTCGTCTTGGACGAAGTCCATGCCCAGCCCAACCGCAAGCTCTACGATGTCCTGACAAAAGGCTCCGGCGATGCCCGTGAACAGCCGCTGTTCTTCCTGATCACCACGGCCGGCACGGACAAGGAGAGCATCTGCTATGAGCTGCACATGAAAGCCCTTGACCTTCTTGCCGGTCGCAAGATAGACCACACATTCTATCCGGTGGTCTATGGACTGACCGATGAAGATGACTGGCATGATGAAGCCAACTGGTACAAAGCCAATCCCTCACTGGGACAGACCATCCAAATTCAGCGTGTCAGGGATGCGTTTCAGGAGGCGCTGGATAATCCCGCAGAGGAGAATGTGTTCAAGCAGCTTCGTCTGAATATGTGGGTGTCCTCTCTGACCCGATTTATCCCGGAACACATCTATGACCTCGGCAACCAGCCAATCGATATGGAAGCCCTCAAAGGCCGTGACTGTTACGGTGGACTGGACTTGTCCAGTACCGGTGACATCACGGCTTTTGTGCTGATGTTCCCGCCCAGAACCCCGGAGGAAAAGTACATCATGCTGCCGTTCTTCTGGATTCCGGAGGATACGATTCCCCAGCGTGTGCGCAGGGCATCTGTGCCCTATGACATTTGGTTCCAGCAGGGCTACCTGATGGCGACCGAGGGCAATGTCATCCATTACGGGTTCATCGAAAAAGTCATCGAAGAACTGGGCAAGACTTATCATATTTTGGAAATCGCCTTTGACCGATGGGGAGCGGTGCAGATGACCCAGAACCTAGAGGAAATGGGATTCACGGTCGTACCTTTCGGACAGGGGTTCAAAGATATGAGCCCGCCCACCAAGGAGTTCTATAAGCTCCTGATGGAAGGTCGTATCGTTCACGGCGGCAACCCCATCATGGCATGGATGGCCGGCAATGTGGTCGTGGACACCGATCCGGCCGGCAATATCAAGCCTACCAAGGCAAAGTCGCCGGAGAAAATTGACGGTATCGTCGCTGCGATCATGGCACTAGACCGCTGCATCCGAAATGAAGGACAGCAGCAGGGAAGCATCTACGATGAGCGTGACATGATCGTTTTTTGATACACAAATCATGGAGGAAAAGACAATGAAGTATCTGATGAGTGCAGATTGGTGGCGCGCTGCAAGTATCCGCGCCGCAAAGACCATGTTCCAGACCGGCGCGGCTTTGGTCGTGACCCAACTCCCCGGCGGCACTGTGGACTGGATGGCAATCGGCAGTGCGGCTATCGTGGCTGGCGTTGCCTCCCTAGGTACCAGCCTTGCCGGTCTGCCGGAGCTGGAGAAGGGGGATAATACCTGATGACATTCTGGGAATGGCTGGGCTTTGAAAACCCAAGAGACTCCCCCAAAACAGAATCACCACCGAAAGAAGGTCTGCCCCAGGTTACGGACAATGTCCGTGATTCCGGGCAGACCTTTGTGTTTGGCAGATCCAATGCCGGGGAACAGGTGGATGAGAAGGCAGCTATGCAGATCCCGACCGTGTATGCCTGTGTCCGACTGCTGGCAGAATCCATTGCAGCTCTGCCGCTACACCTGTACCGTGTGACGGACGACAACGGCAACAAGGAAAAGGCGCGGGATCATCCGCTGTACAAGATCCTGTACCGACAGCCCAATCCGGAAATGACGGCCTTTGTTTTCTGGGAGACCCTGATGACTCACCTGCTTCTTTGGGGCAACGCCTATGCACAGATCGTCCGGGATGGAAAGAACACGGTACTGGGTCTGTATCCGCTTCTGCCGGAAAACGTCGAAGTGGATCGCGATGAAAGCGGCGAGCTGTACTACATCTACCACGCCTATACGGATGAAGTTCCGGGAGAGCAGAACAAGGATATCTACTTTCGCCGGGATGAGATATTCCATGTGCCGGGGTTGGGCTTCAATGGGCTGATCGGGTTTTCACCGATCGCCATGATGAAGAACAGCCTCGGCACTTCCATTGCGGTGGACAAGTACGGCTCGGCGTTCTTCAAGAACGGCGCACAGCCCAGCGGTGTGTTGGAACATCCCGGCGTCATGAAAGACCCGAACCGTGTCCGGGACAACTGGGAGGCAGCTTACGGCGGCGCGGCAAATGCGCATCGGGTGGCGGTGCTCGAAGAGGGCATGACCTACAAGCCTGTATCGCTGCCGCCGGAGGACAGTCAGTTCCTTGAATCCAAGCAGTTCTCTGTGACGGAGATCTGCCGCATCTTCCGTGTGCCTCCTCATCTGGTGGCCGACCTGTCCCATGCGACCTTTTCCAACATCGAATACCAGTCGCTGAACTTCGTGATGCATTCCCTGACTCCGTGGCTCGTCCGCATCGAGCAGGGCATCATCAAGGATCTCCTGCTGGAGGAAGAGCAGGATACCTACTTTCCGAAATTCAATGTGGACGGACTTCTGCGCGGCGACTACCAGAGCCGGATGAACGGCTATGCCACCGGCATCAGCAACGGTTTTCTGTCTCCCAACGATATTCATCGTCTGGAAAACATGGACCTGATCCCGGCTGACCAGGGCGGCGACGACTACTACCTGAACGGCGGCTATGTGAAGTTGAAAGACGCAGGACTGGCACAGCAGAACAAGGCTGCCGCTGCCCAGCAGAATCAGCCTCAGCAGACACAGCCGGAGGAAGAAACCCCTGACAGCGAAAACCAGCAGAGTGAGAGTACGCCAAAACGACAGAAAGAAAGGAGAGCAAGATGAAAAAGTTCTGGAACTGGATCAAGGACAGTGACGAGACCAGAACCCTCCGGCTGGAAGGCCCCATCGATGAGGAATCCTTCTGGGGAGACGAGATCACTCCGCAGATGTTCCGGGATGAGCTGAATGCCGGTGAGGGTGATGTGACCGTCTGGATCAACAGTCCGGGCGGCAATGTGTTTGCTGCTGCCGAGATCTATACCATGCTCAAGGACTACAAGGGCAGAATTACGGTCAAGATCGATGCGATTGCTGCATCTGCGGCATCCGTTGTTGCCATGGCCGGTGATGTTGTTCAGATGAGCCCGGTTGCTATGCTGATGATCCACGACCCCAGTACCGTTGCGATGGGGAACACCAAGGATATGGAGAAAGCCATCGAGGTGCTGAATGAGGTCAAGGAGAGCATCATCAACGCCTACGCATCCAAGAGTGGCCTGTCCCATGCCCGCATTGCAAACCTCATGAGCAATGAGACGTGGATGAATGCCAAGAAAGCGGTCGAGCTGGGCTTTGCGGATGAGGTGCTCTTTGAAGCAAAGCAGAAAGCATCCGATGAACCGGAACAGACTCCCGATGAGGAACCGGGCGAGGGCGAAGAAAAGAAGCCGTTCCAGCAGGATGCGGCAGGGCACCTTTTCTCCAGCCGTCAGATGGATCTAATCGTCCTCAATCGTCTGGGAGTCAAGCCTAATACCCCTGCGGCTCAAACGGAACCGCCCAGTGATCCCCCTTCGGAGGCCGGTCCTGTCCTTGACATGGACGGCAAGACGGAGGAAGGGGATTACTCCTATAACGTCCTGATGAAACAGCTGGAGTGCATGAAATGATGCGCCCCGGCTTTTTTCATGCCGAAAACACGAAATTCATGGAGGTATACGACTATGAGTAAGATTCTGGAACTGCGCACCAAGCGCAATACCCTCTGGGAGCAGACCAAGGCTTTCCTGGAAAAGAACCGCGGCGATAACGGTCTGGTCAAGGCCGAGGCTGTGGAGCAGTACAACAAGATGGCACAGGAGGTCAAGGACCTGGGTGCTGAGATCGAGCGGCTGGAACAGCAGGCACAGATCGAGGCACAGCTGTCTGCGCCCACTTCCAACCCCGTCCATGCCGATCCCAAGAACGGCAGCAAGAAGGATGTGAAGCCGACTGCTACTGCCGAGTACGCCGAGAACTTCTGGAACATGATCCGCAACCGTGGTCATTACGGTGAGGTCCGCAATGCTCTGTCTGTGGGCGAGGACACCGAGGGCGGCTTTACCGTGCCGGATGAGTTCGAAAAGAAGCTGGTGGAGGCACTGGAGGAGAACAACATCTTCCGTGGCATGGCGACTGTCATCCGTACCAGCTCCGGCACCCGCAAGATCCCTATCGCGGAGGATACCGGCGAGGCAAGCTGGATCGATGAGGGCGAGGAAATCCCCGAAAGCGATGCGACCTTCGGCCAGACCATGCTGTCCGCCTATAAGCTGGGTACCATGATCAAAATCTCCAACGAGCTGCTGAACGATTCTGCCTTTGACCTCGCCACCTATATTGCCCGCCGGTTCGGTGTGCGTATGGGCAATGCCGAGGAGCGTGCCTTCATCACCGGCGACGGCGTTGGTAAGCCTCTGGGTCTGCTGGCTGAGACCGGCGGCGCAAAGGTCGGTGTCAAGGCTGCCAAGCAGGATGCTGTCACCTTTGACGAGATCTTCAAGCTGTACTATGCGCTGAAGGCTCCTTACCGCAAGAAGGCGCAGTTCCTCTGCAACGAGGCACTGGTGCTGCAGCTGATGACCATCAAGGACAACAACGGCAACTATATCTGGAAGCCGGGTCTGGAAATCGGCAAGCCCGATACTCTGCTGAACCGTCCTCTGAAGACCTCCGCCTTTATGCCGGAGATCAAGGGCGGCAACAAGGTCATGGCCTTTGGTGACTACAGCTACTACTGGGTGGCTGACCGCCAGAACCGCACTTTCCGTCGCCTGAACGAGCTGTATGCCCGCACGGATCAGGTCGGCTTCCTGACCACCCAGCGTGTCGATGGCAAGCTGATCCTGCCTGAGTCCGTGCAGCTCCTCCAGATGGCTGCCGGCGGCTGATAAGAGAGGGGATGACCGATCATGGCTCTGATCCCGCTTTTTGAAGCGAAGACCTATCTGCGCGTGGACAGCGGGGATGAAGATGCCCTGATCGGTATCCTGCTTTCCTCGGCCGAGCAGATGTGCAAGGATGTGGGCCGGCTCACGGACGACCAGTGGGAGGCAGTCAATGCCGCTGACCGGGATGCCGAGAACGGGGTCACACCAACGAGGGAATTGGAAGCCCTCCGCAGCACTTGCCGTGTGGCAATTCTGTATGCGCTGGGCTATTTGTACGAACACCGGGACGAAGCGGACCATAAGCAGTTGATGCTGACGCTCCGTTCCATTCTGTTCGCTGTGAGGGAGGGGGTGTTCTGATGATTGATAAGCTGAACGAGAGGATCACGATCCAGCAAAGTAAGCACATGACCGATAAGGTTGGCAATCATCGGAACGCATGGGTGGATTATTACACCTGCTTCGCCTACGCTTCGACCTTTGAGGCGCAGGAGGATGAAGGTGAAGTCACAGCCGAACAGAAAAGCGTGGTGTTCACGGTACGCTGGTGCAGCGAGGTCAATAAGCTGACTTCTACCGGGTTCCGGGTACTGTTTCGCGGTGAGCTTTATGACATCACGTCAGTTGACCCCATGAACTATGGCAAGAAGACCATTAAGCTGCATTGTCGGCTGGAACGGAGACAGAAATGAGCAAGACCGTGAGCATTGACGGGATGGCAGAAGCCGTCAATGAGGGATTGCAGGAGTATTCCAAGCTGGCATCCTCTGAGGTTAAACGTGCCGTCCGCAAATCTGCTAAGACCGTCAAGGAAAAGATCGAGACCGGCGCACCGTCCCGGACTGGACGGTATAAGTCCAGTTGGGTGGCGACCAAGCAGGAAGAATCCAGCCAGAGCCTTCAGATGGTCGTCCATTCCAAAGACCGATATCAGTTGTCGCATCTGCTGGAAAACGGTCATGCGAAGCGTGGCGGTGGGCGTGTGGCAGCAATACCGCATATCGCTCCCGCAGAGCAGGAAGGCGTAGAACTGCTTCAGTCCCTTATCAAGAAGGCACTGGGATAGGAGGCACCATGACCCACGCAGAAGTCAAGGCAATGGTGGAAGAAATGGGGCTGCCCTATGCGTATGACCATTTCGCAGAGGGGGAGAGCCCCGACCCACCGTTCATCTGTTTCCTGTACCCGAGAGCGAAAAACTTCGGCGCAGACAACCTTGTGTACCACCATTTCAATCGGCTGGCTATCGAGGTGTACACCGATTACAAAGATCCGGATACTGAGGCAGCAATCGAAGAAGTCCTGACCGAACATGAACTCTTTTATGAAAAGAGCGAGGTTTGGATCGAGACAGAGAAGATGTATGAAGTCCTGTATGAGCTGACCGTCTGAGTCAGCCGCAGGGCTTTTTTTCACGAGAGGAGAAAGCAATGGGCAAGAAAAGCAACAAGGTCAAGTACGGCCTGAAAAACTGCCATTACGCCAAGGCGACCTTTGACGAGGACGGCGGCGTTACCTACGATACCCCGGTACGCATTCCCGGTGCAGTCAGTCTGTCCCTGGATGCCAATGGTGAGATCGAACCGTTCTATGCGGACAACATCGCCTACTATGTCGTGAATAACAACTCCGGCTATGAGGGTGATCTGGAAATCGCCCTGATCCCGGAGTCCTTCCTCACGGACATTATGCACGAGGAACTGGATGGCAACGGCGTTCTGGCGGAAAACGCCAATGCCGAACTGGAGCACTTCGCATTCTTGTTTGAGTTCGATGGCGATCAGCGGCATATCCGTCATGTCATGTACAACTGTGTCGCATCCCGTCCGTCCATCGAAGGTGATACCAACGAGGACAGCAAGGAGGTCAAGACCGACACCCTGACCTTGCAGGCCACCCCGCTGGCGAATGGTTATGTCAAGGCCAAGACAGGCACCAACACCAGCGATGATGTCTACAACAAGTGGTACGAGAAGGTCTACGAGCCGCAGGCAGAAGCCGCCAGCGTGACCGACCCTGTGGAGGATGAACCCCAGGGCTGACAAAACTGTGGCAGGGCTTCGGCTCTGCTTCCTACATTATTGTGTAAGGAGATTTCTGATATGAAAAAGCATCGTGTATTTTCCCTGTTCACTGTCATCTTCGTGGCCTTCCTGCTGTTCCAGTCGGTGACCATCGTCCCAACCGGCTACACGGGCGTGAAGACCAGCTTCGGCCAGATTCAGGAGGCCACCATCCAGAGCGGCAAGCTCAACTTCACCATTCCGTTTGTCCAGAGCATCCATACCGTGTCCAACAAGCAGCAGGACAAGCACATCGAGGCACAGATCTGGGGCGAAGCCTCCGACAAGACTCCTGTGTATGCCGCAGATGTGATCGTGACCTATCAGGTGCTTCCCGAAAGGAGCGCATGGTTGTACGCAAATGTGTCTGACACCAAGAATCTGGTTGGTGACGAGTTGGTGGCATCTGCCATCAAGTCCGCCATGGCCGAGCTTGGCCCCAATGAGGTCACCAACCGCACCAAGATCGAGCCGCTGGCACAGCAGAAGCTGGCAGAGTCCCTGAACCAGAAGTATGGCGAGGGTGCTGTGTTCATCAATAAGGTGGTCATCAACAACATGGATTTTGAAGAGGCATACAACACTGCCATCCAGCAGAAGTCCATTGCCCAGCAGAACGCTGACAAGCAGAAAATCGAGAACGAGGCCGCCATTGCAAAGGCAGAAGCCGACAAGCAAGTGGCGATCACCAACGCCGAGGCAGAGGCACAGAAGACTTCCATTGCTGCGGATGCACAGGCCGAAGCGAACCGCAAGATTGCAGAGAGCCTGTCGGAACCTCTGATCGAGTACCAGAAGATCCAGAAATGGGATGGCAAGCTGCCCACCGTCAGCGGCAGCAATGCACTGGTCAGTATCGACCCGGCAGAGTAAGCGCGACACGAACTGAGGGCAGGGCGGAGGCTCTGCCCTTTCTACATGAAATGGAGGATTTGACTTATGGCTATTACGAAGAAAATCGAGATCGATGGACAGCAGGTTGATTTCCGCGCCAGCGCAGCCGTGCCGAGGCTGTATCGCATTAAGTTCGGCCGGGATATCTACAAAGACCTGCGTTCTCTGGAAAAGAGCGTGGGGGATAACGATGAGGAAAGCTCCAGCCTTGACCTGTTTAGTCTGGAGATGTTCGAGAATATCGCCTATATTATGGCGAAGCACGCCCATCCGGACCAGGTGCCGGACACCCCGGATGAGTGGCTGGAAAACTTCAATACCTTCTCTATCTACCAGATTCTGCCTCAGCTGATCGAACTGTGGGGTCTGAATGTCCAGACGGAGGTAGAGGCAAGAAAAAACCTCGCAAAAGTGAGCGGGTAATGACCACCCCGCTCTTCATGCTGCGCTGTGTTCAGCTCGGTATCAGCATAGCCGACCTCGACTTGCTGACCATCGGGTTGGTCAATGATATGTTCACAGAGCGGCAGAACGATGAGTATCCGTATCAGGAGCTGGCATCGCAGGCTGACTTTGACCGGTTCTAACCAAACTTTCGTGCTTATATTGATTGCAAAATAAGCACGAAAGTTTGTGAGGATAAAGAAAAACCCCGCCCAGCGATTGCCAGGCGGGAAAATACTGTGATATACAGTCCTATTCGATTTCAACATCTTCAAAACCAACAAGGTCATCTTCAGTGATACCGAGACGTCGAAACATCTCTTCTTCGGAAATAAAGGGAGACGCAGCTTGTTTTAGAGAATTGATATCGTTTACAAGGACATTGTGGCCGGCTAAAATTGCTTCAGCGTCATCAACAACATGATAATAGCTGTATGTACAGAGCAAGTCGTAACATTCGGAGATATATCCGAGTATATCGTACTTTTTGAATAGTTCAGCACATTCGATAGGTGAAATATGCCATCTGGTCTGTGCTATGCGAAAAACCCAGCATTGCATATCTGCTATGTCAATTTCTCTTTCAGTCATGCGGAACTCCTATGCAGAAGCAGAATCGGTGGGCTTGCGAGTATCTTCAAAGACATTGCGGAGATAATCGGGACCCTCCATCCAAAGACCAGTGGAGTAATCGAACAGCTCCTTATAAGCAGGAGAACTCGAAAACTCAAAGAAAGCCTGATTGAAGGGAACACCTGTTTCGGTGCAGTAATCTTCGAGCATTGCCTGCATGACGAGATCGGCACACTCTTCACGTTGCGAGTCGGTAACGGCTGTTCCGCTCATAAAGAATCCTTTCCGTGTGTGAATTTCTGATTTTTATGCAGTTTTTTGGGTATTGCAGTAGTCGTAGAGATTCAGAAGATAATCGGAACCCTCTTTCCAAATCTCTGTATCGAAATCAAAGAGAGCTTCATACGCACGAGAACTTGTGAAGCGAAGAAGAGCTTCTTCATAAGGAATCTTTTCTCGTGCAGCAAGCATCTCTACTGCCTCGCGCATTGCAATTACGGCGCAGCATTCTTTTTGGGAATCTGTAGATGTATAGTTTACAGCATTATCATAATTTGATGTCGCCATAACGGTCGCTCCTTATAAATTCAAGATGATCAACGGCATCCTGAGTTCTGAAACAAAATTGATCCTTGAGACGGTTCGGCAAAAGTCTTTCAATGGCTTCTTTGTCTACTTTTGGATTACCGGGTTTCCCGGAAAGTTCGCCATTGATATAAATCTGAAGAGTACGGGCTGTCTGATCGTCGGCAATCTTTCCGCCGATGATATCAATTACGCTGTATTTTTTCAATAGCTGCGGAAAGAGGTCTTTCTTTCGGTTGGCTGCCACGAAATGCAGCCATTCGATACTGGGCTCTTGAAAAAAGTAAGCAAGAATATTCGGGTCATAATGAAATTTGTAGACTGAAATTTGTCCGTCCGCTGGGTCAAAGTCTTCTGGTACAGCACTAATATGTTTTGCTTTGCGAACAGAAAGCTGGACATAGTTGTATGCTTGCTCGTAAGACGAGGTTAAGTAAAAACCACGACCAAAATCAAGCCCACCTATACAACGGCTTAAGTCAATGTTGGGAATACTGACATAGCTTCCGTGGTAAAGAAGCATGCCATCTTCAAGTCCTATCATACGGTGACACCTCGATTCTTGAGCAGAGTTTCGACATCATGCAAAGCGCATTCGTAACTGTTCAAATGAAGAATGTCGTAGCAATCAGCGATAAATCCAAGGATGTCGTATTTCTTGAACAGTTTAGCGCAGTCACTGGGGGACATTTTCCACTTGGACTGAGCCATACGGAAAATCCAGCACTGCATATCGGCAATATCAATGTTATATTCACTCATAGGGCGTACCTCCTTTGAGTACAATTTCTCAATTTAAGTATAGCTCTTTTTCCGGCTCATATCAACGATAGAATTGTAAATTTTTAAGCCCACATAAAAAGTAACTCACGAGTTACTTTCTTACGAGTATCATATTTCTCTCGGCCTATTCGTTTTGTGCGGATGGGCCTTTACTTATGCCCACGGGGAGGTGGTTATCCGCATGGCATCCAGAATCGCAGGCATTACCGTTGAGATCGGCGGCGATACTACAAAACTTTCCAAGGCACTGGAAAGCGTCAACAAAACCATCAAAACAACGCAGTCTGAGCTGAAGGATGTCAACAAGCTCCTGAAACTGGACCCCTCCAACACCGAGGCTGTCACCCAGAAGCAGAGGATGCTGAAGGAGGCTATCGAAGCCACCAAGGAGAAGCTCACCACCCTAAAGACGGCGGCAGAGCAGGCCAACCAGCAGCTTGCAGATGGTAAGATCACGCAGGACCAGTACGATGCGCTCCAGCGTGAGATCGTGGAGACGGAGCAGAACCTTAAATCCCTGCAGGAACAGGCAGCGGTCACCAATGCGACCCTTGCCAAGATCGATGCGTTGGGAGAAAAGCTCCAGACGGTTGGTTCTCAGGTCGAGGAGACAGGCAAGAAATTCCTGCCTGTCACAGCAGCGGTCACTGGCTTAGGCACAGCGGCGGTGAAGACCGCAGCAGACTTCGACCAGGAGATGAGCAAGGTCGCTGCTATTTCCGGCGCGACTGGCTCCGACTTTGATGCCCTGCGTGAAAAAGCCCGCGAGATGGGTGCCAAGACAAAGTTCTCTGCCTCCGAAGCTGCCTCCGCTATGGAATACATGGCGATGGCCGGCTGGAAGACCGGGGATATGCTGGATGGCATCGAAGGCATCATGAACCTTGCCGCTGCATCCGGTGAGGATTTGGCGACTACCTCGGATATCGTCACGGATGCGCTGACTGCCTTTGGTCTATCTGCTTCGGATTCCGGCCACTTTGCGGATATTCTTGCTGCAGCGTCGTCCAATGCAAACACCAACGTCAGCATGATGGGTGAGACGTTCAAGTACTGTGCGCCTATCGCCGGTGCGCTGGGTTTCAGCGCAGAGGACACCGCAGAAGCCATCGGCCTCATGGCAAACAGCGGTATCAAGGCATCGCAGGCAGGTACTTCGCTGCGATCCATCATGAACAACCTTGCTGGCGAAGTGACCTTTGCGGGCAAAAACATCGGCGAGGTCACCATTGCTACCAGCAACGCAGATGGCAGCATGAGAAGCCTGAACGATATCCTTGCGGACTGCCGTGTGGCTTTCTCCGGTCTGACCGAATCCGAAAAGGCAGCCAATGCCGAATCGCTGGTCGGCAAGAACGCCATGTCCGGTTTCCTTGCCCTGATGAACTCCGGGGAAGGGGATATCAATAAGCTCCGTGGCGCCATTGAAAACTGTGACGGTTCTGCGGAGAGCATGGCAGAAACCATGCAGGACAACTTAAATGGTCAGCTCACCATTCTGAAATCTCAGTTGGAAGAGCTGGCTATTTCTTTTGGCGACCTCCTGATGCCCACCATCCGCAAGATCGTGTCGGCGGTGCAGGCATTCGTGGACAAGCTCAACAGCATGGATGACAGCACCAGAGAAACCATCCTCAAGGTGGCGGCTCTGGCTGCGGCCATCGGTCCGCTGCTTATTGTACTGGGAAAGACCATATCGACAGTTGGTACGGCTCTGCGAGGATTCAGTTCGCTGGCAAAGGGCATCCGACTGCTCTCCACCCGGGTGGGCGGTGCAACTGGACTGTTCGGTAAGCTGGGCGCAGCACTCGGTGGGATCTCGGCGCCGTTTATGGCGGTCGTAGCCGTCATCGGTACGCTGGTCGCTGCCTTCATGCACCTCTGGAACACCAATGAGGAGTTCCGCACCGCCATCACCAACATCTGGAACGGAATCGTCGAAAAGGTGCGCGGCTTCTGCGACCAACTGACCCAGCGGCTCAATGCCCTCGGCTTTGACTTCAAGGATATCGTCGAGGTGCTGAAAGCAGTCTGGGATGGATTCTGTCAGGTGTTGGCTCCTGTGTTCGAGGGTGCCTTTCAGGTCGTGTCCACTGTACTGGGAACGGTCCTCGATACCCTTATTGGTCTGTTCGATGTTTTCTCCAACCTGTTCCAGGGCAACTGGAGCGGCGCATGGGAGGCAGTCAAGGGCATTTTCTCCGGCATCTGGAACGGCATCAAGTCTATCTTCTCTACGGTGCTGAACACCTTGAAGGGTGTAGCAGATGTGTTCCTCGGCTGGTTCGGTACGGACTGGAACACCGTTTGGGAAAGCGTCAAGGGCTTCTTTGAGGGGATCTGGACAGGAATCAGCGATTTCTTCTCCGGCATCCTGACGGGCATCCAGACCACAGCATCTACCGTCTGGAATGGAATCTCGGCATTTTTCACGGGCGTTTGGACGGGGATCAAGGATTTCTTCGAGGGTATCTGGAACGGCATCGTCTCGTTCTTCACGGGTAAAACCGGTGAGATGGACGAGAACGCACAGTCGACATTCACCGGAATCTCGGATTTCCTTGGCGGTATCCTGACCGGCTTGCAGACGGTATTCTCTACGGTCTGGGAGGCAATCTCCGGCGTGGTCAGCGGGGTTATGGATGCAATCTCGGCCGTCATCTCGACGGTCATGAGCGTGATCTCCGGCGACTGGTCTACAGCCTGGGAGAACATCAAGTCGGCGGCATCGACTGTGTGGGAGGGCATTTCGGGTGTTATTTCCGGCGCGTGGGAGGGAATCTCCTCCTTTGTGTCCAGCGCGGTTGAGACGCTCGGCTCTGGGCTTTCGACTGCATGGACGGGCATCCAGACAACTGCCTCATCTGCGTGGGATGGCATCAAGGGTGCGATCTCTACAGCTTGGGACGGTATCCAGTTCGGCGTGACCTCGGCGGTAGAAACGGTGGCCACCGGGCTGTCTGGGGCATGGGAAGGCATCCAGTCTACGGCAAGCACTGCGTGGGAGGGTATCAAGTCCGGCATCTCCAGCGCATGGGAAGGAATCTCCGGATTCTTTGGTGGTATCTGGGATGCCATCACCGGCAAGACCAGTGACTCTACCACCCAGATGAAAACGGATACCTCTAACGCATGGTCCGGTGTGGAGGCGGAAGCCCAGACCGCATGGTCGGGTGTGTCTACCTCCGTATCGACTGCCTGTACTGGCATGGCACAGTCTGTGACGACCCAGATCGACAGCATCAAGGCATCCATGTCGGCAGCGTGGTCCGGCATCGCTTCGGATACCACTACGGCATGGAATGCGGTCAAGACCAACCTCACTACGGCATGGACCGGAATTACGACTTCCGTGACAACCAGCCTGAACAGTGTGAAGACCGCAGTGACGAACGGCTGGACACAGCTTCGTTCCCTGACGGTATCCAGCTGGTCCAGCATCCAGTCGAGCCTGACGGCAAGCTGGAATTCCATTAAAACGGCAAGCACCACAGCCGTGAACGCAGTGAAGACTTCCGTTACCAATGGATGGACAAACCTGCGCACGTTGACAACATCCAGTTGGAGTTCCATCCAAACGGCACTGAACACGAGCTGGAACAGCATCAAGAGTGCGACAACAGCATCGGTCAACGCAGTGAAAACTTCCGTCACGACCGGGTGGACGAATCTGCGAAGTTTGACAACGTCCAGTTGGAATTCCATCCAGACCGTGCTGAATACGAGCTGGAACAGCATCAAGAGTGCAACCACCAGCTCAGTCAATGCGGTCAAGAGTTCCGTCACGGCTGGCTGGAACAATCTCCGCAGCCTGACCGGCAGCAGTTGGTCGAGCATCCAGTCGGTCCTCAGTTCCAGCTGGAATACTATCCGTAATACGGCAACTTCGGCTGTGAACTCTGTGAAGTCAACGGTATCCACGGGCTGGAACGGTGTGAAATCCGCGACCAGCTCTACCTTCTCCAGCGTGCAGTCGGCGGTGTCCGGCGCAATGTCGAACCTGCGCTCCACAGTTTCTTCCGGTGTGTCCGGCATCAAGAGCAGCTTCAACTCTCTCAGCTCCATTGCTTCTTCGGCATACAGCTGGGGCAGTGACATCTGCTCCCAGATGGCGGCCGGTGTTCGTGCGGCGGCTGGCTCGGTCGTTCGGGCCGCAGAGAATGTGGCAGGCAAGGTCAGAAGCCTGCTGCACTTCTCTGTGCCCGATACCGGTCCTCTGTCCGATGCGGACGAGTATATGCCGGACTTCATGAAGCTGCTGGCAAGCGGCATCAAGAAGAATCAAGGCAAGGTCGTCAAGGCAGTCAAGACGCTGTCCGGTTCCATGAAAACCAACCTGAATACGCCCGTGGGAGACATGGGCGACAAGGTGAGGTCTGTGGTGAGCGGATTTGCTTCTACGATCACCGGCAGCACGAGTAGAGTTCGGTCGGCTGCAAGCGGGCTGGCATCCGGCATCCGAACTGGGCTTATAAACGGTCTGGACGGCATGACGAGCGAGTTCAAGTCTGTCTGGAGTGACCTTGAAAAGATCACCAAAACATCGGTCAGCAGCATGAGCGATGAAGTGAAGCAGGGCTTCTCCGACATGAAGACCTCCATCGGAGACTTGAGCGACCAGACCAGTTCTCTGGGCAACGCGATCCGCAGCCTCGGTGACACCTTCAACTCGGATTTCCTGAAAGGTCTGGGTGAGGGTATCAGTAAGGTGGGCGATACGGTCAGTACTGTCACCGGAATCGTGGACAAGCTCGGCTCCATGAAGAGTACCTTCGGCAGCTTGGGCGAGACGCTCACGAACCTCGGCAATGCACTGGGAACGGATGGCGGCGGTGGTCTGCTGTCGAAGATGGGGAGTTTCCTGTCGAAAATCGGCAACGCCGATGGCGGACAGATCGTCTCGAACTTCGGCAATCTGATCTCCGGGCTGACCTCCAAGATGGGTGGTCTGGGACAAGGTGTCACCGGTGTCATCTCGAAGCTGGGCAGCCTTGGCAGCAGCGGAACCGGCATCTTGTCGAACCTCGGAAGCGTTGCGACTGGTGTTCTCTCCAAGCTCGGCGGTGTTGGCAGCAGCCTGTCCGGGCTGCTCTCCGGTGTAGGCTCCACGCTGGGCGGCATCGCTGGCTCAGCTGGTTCTGCGATTGCGGGGCTGTTCGGTTCTGTTGGCACAACGGTGTCTGGTCTTGCAGCCGGTGCAGGCAGTGCATTGGCTGGTATCGCTTCTTCGGCTGGCGGTGTGCTTGCCTCGGCAGGTACAGCACTGGCTGGTCTTGCTGGCCCTGCTGGTATTGCGGTGGCCGCAGTCGGCGGTGTCGGCCTTGGGCTGACCGCTCTCTGGAAGAACTGCGATGGTTTCCGTGAGGGCGTGACCAACATCTGGAATAAAGTCACTTCTGTGTTCTCCAATGGTGTGACTGCCATTAAGAATGGCATCTCCAATGCGGCGTCTGCCATCGGCAACGTGGCATCCTCCATCTGGAGCGGCGTCAAGAACGTGGCTTCCTCGGCGGTGAACTGGGGCAAGGATGTGGTCAGCGGTATCGCTGGAGGCATCAAGAAAGGCGTGTCGTGGGTCGGCAATGCCGCTAAGAGCGTGGCAAACGGCATCCGCAGTTTCCTGCACTTCTCGGTGCCGGACGAAGGACCGCTGGCCGATGCCGACACCTATATGCCTGACTTCATGAAGCTGCTGACTGGAGGCATCAGGGACAGCGAGGACGGTCTGCTGAAGCAGATCCGATCTATGGCCTCTAAGGTTCAGCAGGGGATGGCGGGAATCTGCTCCTTCAGCCTGCCGGAGATCAATATGCCCCGGATGAACACAAGCGGTTGGAATCTTCCGCAGGCTGCTCTGGCCGGCGGCGGAACAACAAAGAACACGAATCTGGGCGGCGTTCACATCACGGTGAACGGCTACAACGCCCGGAACGATAACGAGCTGGCACAGATCGTAGCTGACAAGATCAATGAGATGATCGACCAGGACGATTCGGTTTACAAGTAAGAGGTGATGCGTATGGGCTATTTGCCTGAGAAAAAGACAGTATCCCAGTTTGATCTGAAGGGCAGGTTTGCACGGCAGTATCTGTCCTTTGCCGGTAAGTCCAGCAAGGACTTCCTTTTATATTTGTCCGGACCCGGTGTGTACGATTCCCCGGCAGCGGATGTGGAAAGCACATCGGTCCCTGGCAGAAACGGAGACATCATCAGCGAGAATGCAAGAGCAGGTCGGCGGCGGTATCAGAATGTGGATATCAAGTATGAGGCGTTCTTCTTCAACGGTCTGCCCGCCAAGACCGCAGCGGTCAAGTCGTGGCTACTATCTCCGGTCGGCTACCAGAAATTGCAGGATACCTATGACCCGGACTTCTTCCGAATGGCGGTCTGCACCGAAGCGATGGAGTTCGATGTGACGGCACAGAAAGCCGCAAAGATGGATCTGGTGTTCAATTGCAAGCCTCAGCGGTGGA
>ERZ791926.85-NODE-85-length-103867-cov-16.383491_pt1 | contig 103867 bp, 91 predicted proteins | sample MGYA00510131_ERZ791926 | MGnify/ENA primary metagenome ERZ791926 (study PRJEB30046, sample SAMN00792052) | human gut metagenome | study: EMG produced TPA metagenomics assembly of the A metagenome-wide association study of gut microbiota in type 2...
TCAATGCTTCAAGCCTTGCAACGTACTCCTTAATAACCTCATAGCATTCCTCATTACTACAGGCTTTAAGATTCTTATTCAATAATTCATTACTTATAGAATTCAATTTATCTGACATAATTCCACTCTCCATTCTTATATTGTTATAAATATGATGTCGGGGGCAAAAACTCTCGACTTTGATACCTACGGACTACTTTTTAGTTTTGACACTAGTATGATTATATCTCAATATATATATTTTTCTTGATTTATTATATCGTTTTCTTGTACAATACTATCATAATCTAAATATAAGTAACTATTAAACATGATTAATACTGGCTGTTAAAAGCCGGCTATATACTAGGAGCTGATATTATGCCTGATTCATTATACGAAACTCTCCATGAAACAAAGAGCCACTACAATACTGACTTTTCATATAATACATACCCATGCACTATTCCACAGGACTTTGCAGTAGTTCCTCTTCATTGGCACAACGAAATGGAGCTTATATACATTAAAGAAGGAAAAGGTCTTATTAACATTGACCTTAACCAGTATTTGGTAGGTCAGGGAGATCTTTTGATAGTTTATCCCGGAAGGATTCATTCTATAACTAATTATGATAATTCTGTCCTAAAATATGAGAATATAATATTTAATATTAATATGCTTCTTCCTAAAGAATATGACAGAAATACTTTTGAATATTTCGGACATATTAACAACTCCGATAATAATATGACCTGTATAATCAAGCCATCCGAGCTGCACTATAAAGAAATCATAAGCTGTATAGATGAAGCTGACAAAGTATGCGAAACATTTCCAACAGGATATGAATTAAAAATAAGAGGCTGCCTATACAACTTCTTTTTTGCACTTAACACACATTATTCGTGTGCAGCAAACAATGAAGTATCTGACAGCCTCTCAAACAGTAAAAAAAATAAATTAAAATTAATAATAACTTATATTGAAAATAACTATACCCATGCAATCTCAATTCAGGATATTGCAGATGAATGTCATTTCAGCGAATCTCACTTTATGAAATTCTTTAAACAATGTACTGGAACCTCATTTATAAGCTATCTTAATGATTACCGTCTGCTCATTGCCTCACGCCTGCTTACATCTACTGACCTGCCGGTTACACAGATTGCAGTTGAATGTGGCTTTGACAATATATCTTATTTTAACAGATGCTTTAAGAAAAAATATGGTGAAGCTCCTTCTAAAACCCGATGAAATACGTTGAAATCCACTAAAATCTACTGGATTCTGTTGTAATCTGCTGGAATCTACTAAAATATACTGAGCTTTTATAACCTGACTGCAGGGCAGATATTTTTACAGCACACACAGATACACAAAATACGCTGCATAACAGATTAACATCACTATTCCACAAGGCTTTCTTAACTCCTTATGCTTATAAGTACCAAGCCATAATAAGGCTCCACTAAATATTGCAATTGCTGTATCTATTACGAACTTACTTTCAAATGGTACGTTGCATATTAGTGATGTTATTCCAATTACAAATAATATATTGAATATATTACTTCCTACAATATTACCTATTGCTATTCCAGCGTTACCCTTTCTGGCTGCGGCAACTGATGTTACAAGCTCAGGAAGTGACGTTCCAAAGGCCACAATAGTAAGTCCTATGAATCTTTCACTCATACCAAAGAATCTTGCTATCCAGGATGCACCGCTTACTGCAAAATCGCTTCCCTTAACAACCATAACTCCGCCTATTACCATAAAAAGAAGACATTTCCATACAGGAATATCCTTAATTTCTCCTTCCTCCTGAACTTCTCCCTTTTTTGACATAATAAAAAGATACACAAGAAATGCAATAAACAATAATAGGAATACTACCCCTTCTATAAATGTTATAGACGAACCTGTTAATCCAAATACAAGCAGTAATGCTGTTATTCCTATCATAAATGGAATTTCGTATAATAATGTTGATTTCTGAATGGCTACATTGGTTATAACTGCTGTTATACCAAGAATTATAAGAATATTAAGAATGTTGCTTCCAACGATATTACCAACCGTTATTCCAGCGTTATTGTTAAGTGCTGCTGTTATGCTTACTGCTGCCTCTGGCATACTTGTTCCCATCGCAACTATCGTAAGTCCTATGATAAGCTGTGGTATTCCAAGCTTTCTTGCGATTCCTGCTGCACCTTCAACAAACCAGTCTGCACCTTTAACTAAAAACAAAAATCCTACCAATAAAATAAATACATGTAAAACCATATGCTACCTCTTCTTTCTTAGACATTTAATTAATATGCTAATTCTTATGTGCTGCAGTAGTATGTCTTATATGTCCCAATCACTTTACATTCAATTAATGTAAATAACATATGATTCAATAGGATTTCTTTAATAAAATTCAATAAAAAAAGAGACTCCTACTGCGTTACAGTAAAAGTCTCGCTATTTAATCACTTTCCGAGTTATCACACATTAGCTGTAATAACTGTACTGACGAAGAAGTGAACACGTTCTGGCTAGCTACTCCCTTTTAATGATAATAATCATAACAACTGAATTGTGTGTTGTCAATGCATTTGTAAATATTTTTGTTTCATTAATTTAAGCTTATTCTGCCTTCTTCTCGAATTCCTTAGCGACCGCCTCTAACAATTCTCTTATTGGAAGATGCTGAGGACAGACCTTCTCACATTTTCCGCAGCGAATACAATCACTTGCCTTACCATTATGAACTGTATGTACATCACTATAATAATAATCTGCATTCCAGTCATGGAATACTGTCTTTGCATTCATGTAGGCAAAAAGATCTGGTATAGATATATGCTTTGGACATCCTTCAACACAATAACGACAGGCTGTACTGGCAATCATATGCTTTGAATTAAAAACCTCTGCAACTGCTTTAACTGCAGTCATCTCTGTATCGTCAAGTGCCCTGAATTCCTTCATATAGCTTATATTATCTTCCATCTGTTCTATATTACTCATTCCAGAAAGAACCATCATCACACCATCAAAGCTTGCTGCAAAACGTACCGCATAGCTTGCTGCACTTCCACCATTAAGGTTATCCAGTATCTTTGCTGCATCCTCTGGAAGATTTACAAGATTACCTCCCTTTACCGGCTCCATAACTATAACTGGCTTGTTATACCTGCGGCAGACCTCGTAACACTTTCTGCTCTGTACAGCAGGATCCTCGTAATCAAGATAATTAAACTGTATCTGCGCAACTTCAATCTGTGGATATTCCTTTAATATTTCCTCAAGCACCTCCGCCTTATCATGAAATGAGATTCCAAAATGATGTATCTTTCCTTCCTTTTTTAACTCCAGCGCTGTTTCATATGCACGACATTTTTTAAAATGCTCAAATATATCCTTTGACTGTGAATGCATAAGATAAAAATCAAAATATTCAACACCACATGCCTCTAGCTGGCTCTCAAAAAATGGACGGATATCCTCCTGCTTATTGAAATAAGTCATAGTAAGCTTATCAGTAAGTATATATTCTTCTCTCTTATGTCTGCTTGTAAGACATTCCTTTAATGCAAGCTCACTCTTTCCCTCAAGATATCCGTGCGCTGTATCAAAATAATTGAAGCCCTGCTCTATAAATGTATCTACCATCTTTTTTGTCTGTTCGATATCAACAGCTTTACCATTCTCTACCATCGGAAGCCTCATACAGCCGAAACCAAAATTCTTCTTTACTTCATCAAAATACATATTCGTATACCTCCCAAGTTCATCTTAAAAGTATTATACCTTTTTATTTACACTTACTAAAGGGGATACGACAAATATTACATATTATTTTTTCCTTTATTTTTTATTATTTAACAATTATATATTTTTCTTATTTCTCATTAAAGATGTAGAATTGACTATGACAAATAATGAACCCGCATTGTGTACAAGTGCACCTATAACTGGATTAAGAATTCCTATCATTGCTATATTATGGCTGCTAAATTCAATATCATTGAAAATGAAAGATTAAATGCTGTTCATTAATGTCTATAAATTTATCAAGTGTTTTATTGATGCCATTGGTAATATTAGTAACTGTATTAAGCTTCTGCTTTTGTATCTGTCCAATCAATTCAATTTTATCATCAATAGTATTTACTTTCGACCACACATCATCTATACTTGCAGCTTTACTATTTTGTTTAACAATCTCAAATATTTCATTAATCTTTGAATATGTCCTATCATAATCCTGTTGTTGAAGCGAACTCTGTATATTATATGCTTTAAACTGCCCTTCAAGATTATTAATAAGTTTCTCCTGATTAGCCAGCTTTTCATTGCTCTGCTCTACGGCGGCTATTAAATCACATATAACTTCTTTTAACTCATTGGAATTGTCTGTTACCGCTGTTTCTCCATTATGCATATTAGACAAAGCATTAGTTGCTCTCATAAGTGAACTAAAAAGTTCATCCTTAACAGATGTCTGATTTTGATTAACAGATGGTGTTACATATAAAAAATGTGGTGTATTTGATATAATCGATTTTCCATGCAAAAATCTGTTTAAATCAGCACAGGCACAGTAGAAGTACCACATCACTCCTTTTAAAACTTCCACATTATTACAATTATATGATGTACAATTCTGCTGTATATACAATAATTTACCATATATATCTGTATTTCATTGATATACGTTTACTATTTATTTCATATTGTATCATATTCTTTAATATTGTGCCATTATTATATCCATGAATAAGAACCATAATAAAATTAAAATAATGTCTTCTTCCACCAACAATAATACTTGTATTCATAGTAATTATATTATCAAATTTCATATGTACCTCCAAACAAAACAAACATTTGTCACACATTAAATGTAACAAATGTTTGTTCATGAAAGGTCAAATCAAATTTGACTTCTATATAACAAAAACACTGAATTCCCCTGACACCTAATGCAGTTTTTTCTGTAATGTACTGATCAATTCCTCAATAACTATTGGTTTGGTTAAGAATCCATCCATACCGCATTCAAGTGCTTTCTTTCTGTCCTCATCAAATGCATTTGCAGTCATGGCAAGAATGGTGATTCCAGCCAGTGCCGGATCATTCAGTGCTCGGATCTGTTTGGTAGCCTCATATCCATTCATTACCGGCATCTGAACATCCATCAGCACCAGATCATAATTACCCGGCTTTGAATTCTTAACTTTCTCCACCGCCTCTGCTCCATTTTCGGCAGTATCAACCATGCAGCCATATTCATTAAGGATCTCCACTGTGATTTCTCTGTTAAGTTCATTATCTTCCACAAGCAATATACATTTGTCTCTGAAATCTGAACCTGCTGCCGAAAGGAGTGTATCCTCTGTCTCTGCCTGCATCTGGCCAATAGCAGTCATCAAGGTATCTCTGATATCTGACATAAACAATGGTTTTGCACAGAAAGCAGTTACCCCGGCTGCCCTGGCTTCCACTTCGATATCTGACCAGTCATAAGCAGTCAGTATAATGATTGGTGTATCATCACCAAGGCTGCGAATCTGGCGGGTGACTTCAATGCCATTCATATCTGGCAGACGCCAGTCGATGATATAAGCGTGGAACGCATCTCCCAGTTCCATAGACTGTCGTGCACGAAGAACCGCTTCCTTGCCGGAAAGTGTCCATTCTGAACGCATTCCAATCCTCACAAGCATTTTTGTCACACTATCGCAGGTATTGAAATCATCATCTACAACCAGTGCCTTAAGTCCTTCCAGTTCTGCAATCTTTTCTGTATGATGCTGCTTAAACTGAATACGAAATGGCAGACGGACAATAAATTCAGTACCTTTGCCCTGTTCTGTCTGAACCTCAATCGTTCCACCCATCATATCCACAATATTCTTGGTAATGGCCATGCCAAGTCCTGTACCCTGAGTCCTGCTGACTGTGGAAGTACGCTCTCTCTCAAAAGGAGAAAAAATCTTCTTTACAAATTCCTGACTCATGCCGATTCCGTTATCCTTTACACGGATCTCGTACAGTCCACTGTCCTTTAGCGTCCCTGAGAACTGCTTCAACCGTACAGAAACAGTTCCTCCTGCAGGAGTAAACTTAACTGCATTGGACAAAAGATTTAAAAGTACCTGATTCAGTCGTGTCTTATCACAATAAACATCCTCATTTGTCACATCCATTGCATCCATATAAAGATCCAGCTGCTTTGCATAAATCTGCCCACTGATGATGGTCTTCAGATCATGAAGTACATCCGATAAACTGACCTCTGTTTCTTCCAGATGGATTTTTCCACTCTCGATACGGCTCATATCCAATATATCATTAATCAATGAGAGCAGATGGTTGCTGGATGAAAGGATCTTACCCAGATAATCCCGGACTCTTTTCTGATCATCAATATTACTGACTGCAAGTGTGGTAAAACCGATAATAGCATTCATTGGTGTTCTGATATCATGCGACATATTGGAAAGGAAAGTACTCTTCGCCCGGTTTGCTGTCTCTGCAGCATGCACAGCCTCAGAAAGTGCCTGATTCATTTTCCAGTCAGCAGTACGATCCGACATAACCAGGATATATTTCTTTTTCCCGTTTACTTCACTGCACATTGCAATATTATGGAACCAGCGTTTTTCCCCTGTCTTCAGATGAACATATTCAAAGTCTCCTTCTCTTTGTTCATGGACCTTGATTTCCTCCAGATAATTTTTCTCTGGAGCTCCCTGTTCTGCCATATGCAGTTTTCCTATAATCCTGATATCTTTACGAATCTGTTCTACCGTTATTCCCAGCAGTTTTTCCACATTCGGACTAACGTAATCTGCATGGTATGTTTTTGCATCCAGCATCAGAAAAACGTCATCCACATTCATTGAAAGCTTTTGAAACAGCTCATCCCGGTACATAATCTCCGTATCTTTTTTCTTTAAGTTTATCCTGCTTTTTTGAATAACAAGACTTATAAAGAATGCGGCAATACAGAACACAACCGCACTGACAAGAAGTATCGTACTACGCTGCAGACTGTTCATACTATCATTGACGATATCCGCCTGTACAAGTCCTAAGAACATCCAGTCCTGTATATCCGATTTTTCATAGACCAGATAGTAGCTCCTTCCATCCAGATTTAGCAGCCTCGCATCGGTACGTCCTTCTTTAAACTTCTCCGAAAGCTCATTGATCTCTTTTTCAGACATATCAGAATGCTCTCTTAAAACACCGAAGAAATTATACACATTCCCCCATGATGCAGAGGAATGATCAACCACAACACGACCATTCGGATGAACAACAAAACTCTGGGCATTTCCATCAAAAACAGAGATATCCAGTACATTTACAATATCAGAGTTTTCATAGGCAATGGCAATCGCATCATATTCAAATCCCTGATAAATTCCATGAACCTTAGGAGTGGCAAAAACAAGCAGCTGGGATTTTCCGGGAACTGCTGCATTTGCAATAACATCATTTCCCTTCCGAATCTCCTCTTCAATATTTTCCTGTAATCCAAGATACCCGGTATTACCTGTTACAACCTTATAGTTCCCTTCAGCTGACAGAAAATAAAATTCTACAAAGCCTGCATCTTCCCGCGCTTTCTTTATATAATCACGAATTTCTTCTTCACTGGAGGTACTCTGCAGATTCTCACCCCACATATGAAGATAAGTCAGATTCCTATCTGTCAGTTCTCTTAACATGTTATCAGACTGATGAAAAACTTCCGTCAGATGAGAAACGCTTTCCTCATAAATGGTTTTCGATACAAATCCAAAATATTGGGAAACCAGCAAAACAATACACGCCAAAACAGCTATAAAGGCCGCTATACTAAATCTTTTTCTCATAACAGGTCTCTTTCTGTCTTTATTATGATTCTTAATATTCATACTTCTCACCTCAGAGTCATGTAGTCTTCCGGCTCTGCAAGAACAGCATCACCATCTGAAACATATCCCGTCCAGGTATCTTCCACAGTGCTATCTCCTTCCTCAAACACAACATTCGCATCTGCTGGATAAGCTTTCATGTGTTTTGGTGCCGCAAGGCAGGTTACTGTGAAAGTATCATTGTCCTGAACCTTTTTTCCATCTTTTATAACTTTGCTCAATATATAACCATCATCTGTTTCTTTGACTTCCACAGAAATGCCGCTGAATACTGGCAGAGAACCACGGTTAAATGGGATGAAACCGCCCTCATAGCCTTCTACAAAATTTCTAACCATCTCTTTTAGCTCAGCTCCACTCATCTTGCTTGTGTATGCTGACAGACTATTTGGCATGATCATGCTGCCCGCCATTTTCTTTGTATAGCCGGCTTTAAGCACATTTCCCGTAAAACTGTTTCCGGTTGCAATCAGCACATCCGTCCCATAAATGCTTCGCAGAGTGTTGGCCATAACCGAATATGCCTCATTCCCGCCGCTGCTATGAAAACGATTGGAATAAGACTTTTGTGAATCCAATATTACTTTCTCAGAAATGGATTTTTCCTCAAGGAGCTGAGAATTAAATGACTGATAAGCCTGCTCTGCATCATATTCTCCTGTGATCATTTTAGAGACCACATCCTTGGAAACAGAGAAAAAGTCATTTGATGCAATACGGATATACATATGGTTTTCTTCTATCACAGGTTTCACATCTTTCAGATATTCCGTAAGCTTAAGATCTACATCCTGACTGTAGCTTAACAGATCCTGTCCATCACTAATGACTCTGTTCTGTGCATCCGCTGAAAGCATTGTGCTCAGCACCTTCATTGCTTTCTTCCGGCGTGTTTCATCCTGTGTCAGGTCACGGTTTAGGGCCACCTGAAAATACGGCGTAGTCATAAGCCACTTTTCACCGTTCTCCTGAAAGAATGGAAGAAATGTTGTGTTAATCCCCTTATCCTGAAACATTTTTACTCCAGCAGAGCTTCCAAAGTACATGGCAAGCTTTCCACTTTGATACATCTCAACTATATCATCATAATTCATGTCCAGATCATCCGGACTCAGACCTGTATCCTTTATAAACTGCTCCAGACGTTCAAAAGCCTCCGGCCAAATGGTACTGTCAAGACCTTCTCTCTTTGTATTATCCGGATCACTGTAGGAGGTACGCCACTTGCGTCCATCTACAGAAGACAACTCTGATGCAGACAGACCCTGCAGTGTTTCCATACAGGTATAATCATAATAATAGTCTGCAGTAAACCCACGGATTCCCACTTTATCAAATGCCTGACAGGCGGAAACAAAGCTTTCATAATCTGTTGGAAGAGGGATATCATACTTTTCAAAAAGATCTTTGTTGACTATAAAACCGTGTGCATCCGCACACACCGGAATCCAGTTTACGCTTCCGTCTTCATTCATAAAATTGCTAAGGTAGCTATCATAGACTGCACCGGCAGCATTGGTTGTGGACAGATCCATAAGACTGTCTTTTAAGGGACTCGCATCATGCAGTGAAAAGCGACAGCAGGTTATAATATCCGGTAATCCCCCATTTTCCTTAAGAAACTTGTAGAAATCCAGATTATTATTCCCTACTACAAATTCAACATTGATGTCCGGAAGCTGTTCCTGAATGTATGGTGCATATTTTTCATACATGCTTGTGCTCCATAAGTACACCGTAATTGTTTCTGCATCTTCTTTTTTTGCACTTTTGCCGCCACAGCCTGACAAAAGTGATATAGCTGTCACCATTACCAGAAGCATTGGCAAAACTCTGTTCCATTTTTTCTTTTCCACTACTACTCCTCCTCTAAGTTTCCTTTGCATTTCTCTATTTTACAATGTCAAAATATCCAATAATTCCGATATATCCATCCTTTTTTAAAGGAGACCACAACGTATGCAATTTCAGTTTATACATCTGACTGTCATTATCCACTTTTGCTTTTATCTGCACAAATATTTCTTTATTATGTACAGATGTCTGACGCAAGAAAGCTTGAATACGTTGAGCATCTTCCCTATTTACTCCGAATTCTTTGAATAGATTAAAATTCGGATTATTTAGCTGACATAATGTCTGCTGTTTTCCATTTAGTATAGTTAACTGACCTGAAACCGCATTGTAATCAATCGAATTCAAGCCACTGTTTGATTTGAAGAAATCGATCTTTTCCTGCATAACCTTTACAAGACTCTGCGAATAAATCTGGTTCGGTAAGGATTTATCACTGAGTATTTCATTTGAAAGTCTCTGTACTTCATGATAATATTCATTATCATCCTTCTCTTTACTAATCAATTTAGAAAACGAAGAGCCTAGTTCTTTAAAGCACTTAAGGAGTATCGGATTAAACTGACCGCATTGCCCATCCAGAATCATCTTAATAGCTGTGTCATGATCATATGCTTTCTTGTAACATCTTTCACTGGTGAGTGCATCATAAACATCGACGATTGAAACCACCTGTGCAGCGATTGGTATTTCTTCACCTTTCAATCCATCCGGATAGCCATTTCCGTCCCATCTTTCATGGTGCCATCTGCAGATTTGCCATGCGGTATGTACCAGTGGATGATCTTGTGGAAAGTCCATATCCTTAATTATAGCTGCACCAAGCTCACTATGGGTCTTCATAATCTTAAATTCTTCATCTGTAAGTCTGCCTGGTTTATTCAATATTTCCTCTGGAATACGGATCTTACCAATGTCATGAAGTGAAGATGCCGTTGTGATTAAAGCAATGTCTGCCTCTGTCAGATGATAGTCATCCGTTGTTTTTGCCAGTTGCCTAAGCATCATTTCTGTTGCTGTTTTAATATGCAGGATATGTTCTCTGCTCTCGCTGTTACGTGATCCCAATATATTACTCATAATCTGGATCATGATATTGTTATTTTCTTCTTTTTCGTAAACCTGATCATAAACCACATTTATCAGATGCTTTTGATTCATATAGAGTCCCAAGGTATTCTGAACTCTTTTCTTCACAATCACAGAATCAAACGGCCGTGTGATATAATCTGTGATTCCCAACTCATATGCCCTACGCATAGTATCAACATCAGCTTCAGAAGATATCATGATTACAGGAGTTTCAGCAATACACTGGCTTCTTTTCATTATTTCCAAGACTTCAAAACCATTCATCTGTGGCATATTGATATCTAAAAGCATCAGATCAATTCCAATATTTTCTCCTATCATCTGGATTGCCTGATTTCCATTTTCAGCTTCCAGATAATTATAGGTTTCTCCGAGAATCTCCTTCAATATGTCCCTGTTTAATTCTGAATCATCTACAATTAAGATTTTTTGTCTTTTATCCATATTTATTATTTCCTTTATCCGTGTGGGTTTTATTATGCTCCAAACACCTGCTCAAAGACAGAACGTCATGTCGCATTACTTAATGCGACAGTCCATTCTTTATTTCTTTAATTGTCAGCTCATATACTTCTGTTACTTTTTCCATTGCCTCTGGTATCCCCGGCTGCTCTCCGGTTCTGTCTCTCAAAAGTTCTGTCAATTCATTACTAACCTCATATAGACGGTCAAAAGAAAGATTCTGACAAACCCCTTTAAGTGTGTGTGCACTGCGGAAAGCATCTTCATAATTTTTATCTCTCAATGCCTGTTTTAACAGCAGATAACTCGGATCTTCTAGAAATTTTAATGTAAATTTCTGAATCAGAGCTTCATTGTGGAGGCGTCTTAAGACATCTTCATAGTTTCCTCCGATAGCTTTATAGCATTCCTGTATTGTCATACTTTTATCCTCCTGTCTATATTTCACTGCTTATTTATCACCGCTATATCAGTATTCCACCAATTTATGAATTACCTTTATCAATAATTCCACATCAACAGGTTTAACAATATGCTCATTCATTCCTGCTTCTTTTGCTTTCTGCCTGTCCTCCGTAAATGCATTAGCTGTCATTGCAATGATTGGTATTGTCTTTGCATCCTCTCTGTCCAGTGACCTTATCATCTTAGTGGCTTCATAACCATTCATGACCGGCATCATAATGTCCATAAGAATGGCATCAAATCCACCAGGCTCACTTTTTCTGAATAGTTCAACAGCTTCCTTGCCATTCCATGCTTTTGTCACGTCAGCGCCTCCATTCTGAAGCACAAATTCAGCGATTTCCATATTCAGCTCATTATCTTCTACCAGAAGAATATGCAGTCCCTTTATAGATTTTTCAGATACATCCCCCCGTTCTACTCGTTTATCCGCTTCCAGATTTATTTTAAACGGAACCCTGATAACAAAGGTAGTTCCTACTCTTTCTTCACTTTCAAAGGAAATGCTTCCTCCCATTTTCTCGATGAGATTCTTTGCAATCGACATCCCCAGGCCTGTTCCGGCAAATTTTGTGCGGCTTCCTGTGTGTTCCTGTGCAAATGGTTCAAACACACATTTCTGGAACTCCTCACTCATTCCGATTCCAGTATCACGACAGACGAATTCCATTGTAGTCATTTCTGGCTGTTCGGATGGAATTTCCATGCAGCTGATATAAATATGTCCGTTTTCTCTGTTATATTTTACCGCATTTGACAGTATATTCATCATCACACGTTTCACATACCCTGGACTTCCAATAAAATCCAGGTGTGTGATTTCTTTTTTCTCCCACTCAATCTGGATATTCTGTTCCGCAGCCATCTGCTCGATCACAACAAATACTTCCCTGGAAATACTGCTCAGATTAAATGGAATCTCTTCCAGAACGATTTCACCTGACTCAAGCTTACTCATGTCCAAAACATCATTTACCAGTTCCAGCAACAGATTAGATGCTTCTTTAACCTTTGTTCTGTATTCTGTCTGTTTCTCCATATTATCTGCATAATGGTCTGCCATATTGACAAAGCCGCAGATTCCATTGATCGGAGTTCGTATATCATGACTCATTCGCTGAAGGAACTCTGTTTTTGCCTCATTGGCAGCTTCTGCCTTTTTTGCAGCTATCAGAAGTTCTGCCTTATATTTTTCATCTTTTTCCTGTTCTATTTTCTGATGCATCAGATTAGTTCTGTATGCCCAGAACCAAAATGTACTGAACAGCAGGAAATAAAGGAAAATAACACTTGCTACACTTAATGGAAGGTTATGAAATACTTCTGTATCTGGAAGATATGCATAAATATAATAATCCCGCTGCTTCAGCATTATTCCGTAACATCCAGTTCCTTCATTCTTCAAATGATAAATATGCTGACTGTCTGTATGCTTTTTCATTTCCTGAACAACCTCGTTGCCAGTTGTATTCTGCCCCAGAAGGCTCTCATCGTTACTGGCAACAACTATTCCATCGTCTGCAATAATAATCGTTCCATCTTTCTGGACACTATATCCGTTTAAAAGACCCTGTATCGTCAGTGTATAATTTCTGGCAAATTCAGGAGATGTGTAATAGTAGATTGCCACAATACCCGGTGCATCTTTTCTGGCGCAGGCTGCAATATCTATATAGGATCCATCTTCCCTTGTAAACCGTTCTGAATAAGATCTTTCTTCATATCCGGCAAAATCCATGATAATTCCTTTTTGCAGATACTCAATAATCTCATTTGTCAAAGATTCATCCGTGCTGTATTCACAGTCTGTCTTTCCTTCTTTATCCAGTATAATGATACCATCCACCCAGAGAGTCTGCAGATTTTCTTTCAGAAAATCCTGGCTCAGCTGACCACCATTTTCTATTTCCATATAAATATTTGTACTCATCTGTCTTGCACTTTCAATGGTACGGAGAAGACTTTTTGATTCTGAAGATTCATTATAATGTGTGTAGGTTGAGCACTGCACCTTGACATAGTTTACAATCTCAACCATTCTTTTCTCTGCTTCCGATTTTTCTGCATGAAAGAAATAAAGCAGTGAGACTACAGCCACACAGATTCCCATCAGACCTCCGAGCAGCTGGATTCGTTTTTCTTTTTTCTTTCTCTTAATATCCAAGATCATCCACCTCCAGATACTTCTCAGGATCATCCAGGTATTTTCCAATAATTTTCAAAGATGTGCCATCCTTACGCATGTCTTCAAGGGTCTGGTCCATCTGCTCACAGATTCCTCTGTCATCATCTTTTGCGAAAGCAACACCTATCCCCGTAATCATCAGCGATTCTTCCAGGATACGGAAGTCTATGTCATAATCCTTCATATACTGGACAATCGATTCCTCATGTGCGGCAACTGCATCTACATATCCTTTCCCAAGAAATGTATATATCAGCTCGCGATGTCCAAGACTGATCAGATTTCCCAGTTTTTGGATTCTCTTATCCAACCGGTTCAGAAATATAGCTTCCGGTTTAGTTGTGGACTGGACAGCCAGGTTCTTTCCCTCAAGGTCACTCAGTTTATAGATATCACTGTCCTCATTTACCGCTACAACCTGACGGCTTGCTATGTACGCCCCTGCCCAGCGGTAATCGTCAAGACGTCCTTCCATAGAAAAACAGCCCATGATACAATCAATCTTTCCACTCTCTACCAGTTCTTTTTTCTCTTCCCAGTTGATTTGGACAACATTCACCTGATATCCCATTCTTTTGAAGGCTTCTGTAGCTAGTTCCACATCTATGCCCGTCGGTACACCATCCTCATTCAGATAATTGTATGGTGGATAGCTGTCGCTGCCGAGGGTAATAACAGGCTTTTCTGATTCTTCTTTAGTGTTATCTGTGTTTTTACACCCTGCCAGGGTAACTGCTAAAATTCCCGCAAGCAGAATGCCTGCAATAACTTTTTTTCCTTTCATTTTCTATCTATCCCTAACTATCCTTTTCGTTTTTATATTTGATTCACTGCCATTTTACAGCCACTTTAGCTTTGCATAACAGGCTTTCGATTTCCTTATTACAGCTTTTAAAATTATGCAAAAAACTGGTTTTATTATACTTTAATACTTTACTGCACACAAGAAAAACATTCCCGGTTTAACACACCAATTAACATCTAAAAACAAAAAAGAATAGCCAATATATACACTCAACATTAGACATACTTTTATCTTTTTTTGCTATTAATTTGATCATACTATTTCTTCTAAACGTGACGAATTCCGTCAGCTACATCTTTTAATTCTATGCGTTCTTTACTTGTATACATATTCAATAACTGATGTATTTTTTCTGGCACTTCCTGTGTCAAACATAGATGCAGTCTGTTTTTTAAATTCTATAAATAAACATTGCTTTAAATACTCTACAAAATCTTTATTATTCATATATCTTTACCATATCACTTCTTATAATTCTGATATCCGTTATCATTAAGTGACATCCTGCCTGTATTACTTTAATATCTTCCTTATCTGCTTATCCGTTGCATGTGGATACATCTCATTCATATAGTCTACAAGCTGTTTCCATGAATCCTGCGGATTATCCTTATAGCAGGAAGTCACATAATCATATCCATAGATATGCTCAATGGATGAATACACTGCAACATCCCATCCATATTCAATGCCTCTCTTGTTCACTCTCTTCTTAAAATCGCAGTTGCACAGATAGGTCTGCATCATAAGATTCGTTATAGCACCATCAAATCCCTTTTCTCCATCCTTACCAAATCCAGCTTGTTTTTTCAATTCATTGGAATAAATCTCTGAATCAGCACTGTTTTCCATAAAATTGACCATTATCTTTTTATGCTTATTAGGTGCTTTCCCATCATCATATAATGCATCAAAATCATATCCATCCCGGCGGTAATTAGCAAATACAGGAAGCCACTTTTTTGATATAAATCCTGCCTTCTTATCAAAGAACTTTCCATAGACGATATCATGCCGCCTTGCTATAATAGCCCGCCACATCCATGGATCAATCTCTGGATCATCACTCCACCAGTACTCTGGAACAGTTCTTTCTTCAAGTGAAAACCCATCTATTTCATTCTTAAATAATGGTAAAAAGCCAAATTCATTTATATACTTGATTGCTTCATCTACAGAATGGATGCAATCCGGGTTGTCCCACTTCATGCCATGCATAATCCATTCACCTGATTCGTTTCCCATAATATATGTACCTCATGTATATTTCTATCTTTCCCAATGGTGTAGTCAACATATTTAATCCACCAATCTTTTTTATTATAACATCTATAATATTTATCTGCATTAAAAAATGACGCAGATTCTCTCCCACGTCCTCATATCTATCTGGCAAAATAAGCACCTTCAGAAAGATATATCTCTTTTCGTTGGTGCTTTGTTTATTATAGTCCTAAGTATTCACTTGGTTGAATTGCCTTTATGTCTGATACAGAATAAATCAGAATTTTATCTACCATATTTATCTTCCCTATCCTTAGATATAGTATATATGTGGTTCTTTTTAGTGTCAACCTAGTATTTGTGTTTTAAATTTGGGGCATATACTACTAAATAAAGTCTATGTCCATTCGCTCACATTACTAAATCAATATCCATTACATCATTTGCAATAATTATTTTGTGCCATCTCAATAGTAACATCGGTTAAATCTCAGTTAGAGTCTCGGTTAAAAACAATTTTCAACCGAGATCAAACCAAGAGGTCATCCTAATTTCTTTTTAATTTAGGTTTTTCTTGGTTAAATTACATCCAAACTAAACCGAGCTTAACCGAGCTCTACTTTAATACCCAGTTTGATTTCTGTTGATTGTCGCTATCTTTTTCGATAAGATTTTTGTTTTTCATTGATGTAAGCAAATTATGAATCTTATTCTTCTTCTGAACCTCTGACAACGAGTCTGGCAACTTGTCCCATAATAATCTATCAATTTCTTTTCTGTTTGCCTTTGTATATTGTTTTAGATACTCAATAATCAATGTCTTATAATACTGATCATCTAATCCTTTCCCTAATAGCTGTAATTGGATAATCTGTACGGTATTTACGTTTTCCTGTTTCAGAGTCAACTATTATATGCAAGTAACTTAAATTATATTCATTAATTTAATACAATTTTATCTTTATAGCCAAGCTAATTAATTAAACAACTTAAATATAAGCAAATAAACTTAAATTCCAACCAACTAACTTAAATTTTTATCAAAATAATATTTATCTCTTATTCTCCCTCTCCAACTCTATATACAACTATCTTCTCCCTCGCAGCCTCTCCGTCCGATACATCACTGCAATCAATCTCTTCAACAAATGTCACATTATATTCCTGTGACAGGCACATAAGATACTCATCTGACGGATAATAACACATAATAAGCATTTCCCTTTGAGCCTCATAATAACTGTCCATAATATTCGCCAGCACGCTCTTGAATATCTCAATAGAAAATGGATTGAAAAAGAAAAATCTGTCTACATTATCTGCAATCTTAAAACCAACTGCATCTTCACATAGAAACTGTACTCTATTACCTGACACCGCGTCCGCTTTATTGGCTAACGCCCGATTATAAATCCGCTCGTCATACTCTATCCCAATAGAATGACATTTTGTCTGATATGCCATAAAAATGCTTACTCTGCCTTTTCCACAGCCATAATCCAACAATGTATTATTTTTGCTTATAAGTCCTGTATTAGCCAGTCTTTCCAATACTTCGTATGAGGTTGGTTCATATGGATACCTATATGTATCTGACCTTGTGTCATCACGTCCGGTTGTCTTTATCCTTAAGAGCTTTTCCCATTCTTTTTCTTTCATTATTAATATCCTCTTACGTCAAAATTTCTATAAAATGTATATTTATGTTACATTCCTCTTTTAACTATCCCATAAAGCAAGCACGGATTTTGACTCGTTGCTCACATAAATACAAAAATGCAGTACAATCATATCAGATTGTACTGCATTCTAATTTCAAGCAATTATACTATTCGTATGATTACATTCTGTCATGGAATGTTCTAGAAATAACATCCATCTGCTGTTCCTTTGTAAGGTCGATGAACTTAACAGCGTAACCAGATACACGGATTGTGAAGTTAGCATATTCTGGCTTTTCTGGGTGTTCCATAGCATCAAGTAACTTATCCTTACCGAATACGTTAACATTGAGGTGATGAGCGCCCTGATCGAAGTATCCATCCATAACGTTAACAAGGTTGTTAACTCTTTCTTCTTCGTTATGTCCTAAAGCGTCTGGGTTCATTGTCTGTGTATTAGAAATACCATCTAATGCCCATTCGTAAGGAAGCTTTGTAAGTGAGTTAAGTGAAGCAAGAAGACCATTCTGCTCTGCACCATAACTTGGGTTAGCACCAGGAGCAAGTGGAGTACCAGCCTTACGTCCATCAGGCATAGCACCTGTGTACTTACCATATACTACGTTAGAAGTAATTGTAAGGATAGATGTTGTTGGCTCTGAATCTCTGTAAGTATGTCTCTTCTTAATCTTCTCAAGGAATGTCTTAAGTAACCATACAGCGATATCATCAGCTCTGTCATCATCGTTACCATACTTAGGGAAGTCGCCTTCGATTTCGTAATCTACAACGATACCTGTTTCATCACGTACTGTCTTAACCTTTGCATACTTAATAGCTGAAAGTGAATCTACAACGTGTGAGAATCCAGCGATACCTGTAGCAAATGTTCTCTTAACATCTGTATCAATAAGAGCCATCTCAGCAGCTTCATAGTAATACTTATCATGCATATACTGGATAAGGTTAAGTGTATTAACATAAAGATCAGCTAACCAATCCATCATAGCATCGAACTTATCAACAACTTCATCATAATCAAGATATTCTGAAGTAACTGGCTTGTAAGCAGGACCAACCTGTTCTCTGTTCTTAACATCTACACCACCATTGATAGCGTAAAGTAAGCACTTAGCAAGGTTAGCTCTAGCTCCGAAGAACTGCATTTCCTTACCTGTCTGTGTAGCAGATACACAGCAGCAGATTGAATAATCATCACCCCATGTAACCTTCATAACATCATCGTTCTCATACTGGATTGAAGATGTATCAACAGAAATCTTAGCAGCATACTTCTTGAAGTTTTCTGGAAGTCTTGAAGAGTAAAGTACTGTAAGGTTTGGTTCTGGTGAAGGTCCCATGTTTTCAAGTGTATGAAGGAATCTAAAGTCGTTCTTTGTAACCATTGAACGTCCATCGATACCTGTACCACCAACTTCAAGAGTAGCCCATGTAGGATCTCCTGAGAATAATTCGTTGTATGATGTAATTCTTGCGAACTTAACCATTCTACACTTCATAACGAAATGATCAATAAGCTCCTGAGCTTCCTTCTCTGTAAGAGTACCAGCTTCAAGATCTCTCTGAATATAGATATCAAGGAATGTAGATACACGACCTACAGACATAGCAGCACCATTCTGTGTCTTGATAGCTGCAAGATATCCAAAGTATAACCACTGAACAGCTTCCTTAGCGTTAGTAGCTGGCTTGCTGATATCATAACCATAGCTTTCAGCCATCTTCTTCATACCTGCAAGTGCCTTGTACTGATCAGATATTTCTTCTCTTAAACGGATAACGTCATCTGTCATTGTTCCACAACCACAGTTAGCGTGATCCTTCTTCTTTTCTTCCATAAGGAAGTCGATACCGTAAAGAGCAACTCTTCTGTAGTCACCTACGATACGTCCACGTCCATAAGTATCTGGAAGACCTGTGATGATGTGGCTGTGACGAGCCTTTCTCATCTCTGGTGTATAAGCATCAAAAACACCCTGATTGTGTGTCTTATGATATTCTGTGAAGATCTTATGAAGTTCTGGATCTGGTTCATAACCATAGTTCTTGCATGATTCTTCTGCCATCTTGATACCACCATAAGGCATAAATGCTCTCTTAAGTGGCTTATCTGTCTGAAGACCAACTACCTGTTCAAGCTCCTTCATAGATTCATCTATATATCCAGGACCATAAGCTGTAAGACCAGCAACAACTTTTGTTTCCATATCAAGTACGCCGCCCTTAGCTCTTTCTTCCTTCTGTAACTCCTGAAGTCTGCCCCAAAGCTTGTTAGTAGCTTCTGTAGGTCCTTCAAGGAAACTTTCATCTCCATCATATGGCTTGTAATTGTTCTGAACGAAATCTCTTACGTTGATCTCTTCTTTCCAAAGTCTGCCTTTGAAACCGTTCCACTGATCAAAATTTACCATTTTATTGGTTCCTCCTTAAAAAATTAACTGTTAAATTGCATAATGAGTTGTACATTGTATACAAACTTCTGTAAAAATATAAGCGAATCTGTTAATTTCTTAACTATCACTCGCACGATTATGTTAACACCCAAATTAATATATTTCAATACATTTTTTTGTTGTTTTTAGTTTTGTACAATAAATGTGTATATATTTAAAAATGATACTAACAGTATTTACCATATCATTCATTTTTATACATAATAAAATGTAAAATTGTATAATATCAGCTTAATATTATTGTTATAATCAGTGTTATTACTTAAATATATTAACCTCATAATGGACATTTCTTCTTAATTAATACCTTTTTATCATTACATAATTTTCCTCTGTCTGTATATACTTTACGTACAGATGCAAAAATAGTATTTTATAATTTCATAATTTTCCATTAATTATTATCATACAATTAATATAAAAAAGAAACAGCTATGAAGCAGACATCTACTTTTAAATGACCTAACGAACGAATAGTCATGTAATGCAGAACCAAAGAGTTCGATAACGTAGGTTCAGGTTTGTAAGCCGGAGTATTGTTGTCAGACCATTTACAATATATCAACAATTATAACAGCTTAAAATGATTTTTCTTATATATAATAAGCCCTTCCTCCTGCATCCTCCCCAGCTCAGATGACATAGCACTGCGGTCGACTGACAGATAATCTGCAAGCTGCTGTCTGTTAAATGGAATATCGAACTCATTACTGCCACTTCTGTTAGACTGCGATGAAAGATATGATAAAAGCTTATCCCTTGTCGTCCTTTTTGACATATGTGTAATTTTTTCATTCATATTTACACATCTGTCAGCCAGCATATACATAAGATTTCTTATCAGCTTATTATGGAACTGGCACGATTCGCTGCACACAGTTATTACCCTGTATGTATCAAGATAGGCGATTGTCCCGGCTTTCATAGCAACAACACTCACATTACATACCTTATTATTGCTGCATGCATATGCCTCACCAAATATATCTCCTGCTTTGGCATATGCCATAATATGCCTGTTTCCCCAGTAATCCTCCTGCTCAATGCTCACCTCTCCCTCAATAACCATTCCTATTCGTTCAACAGTATCACCATCATGCAGCACATACTGACCTTTATCCACCTTTTCAAATCTTACATCAAGACATTTTATCATAGCCGCAGTTTCATTTCTTTCAACATCTTTAAACAGACTGCTCTCACTTATAATGTCTGTCCATTTATCCATAACCTTCTTATTTCCTGACACTGTATCCATAATGCCTCCACATTTATATTATCTTCATATATCTTAAATATATCCATCAATATTTTTATATTTTGTTGTATTTACAACATACATTTATATTACCACATAATATAATGATGTACGTGTTGAAAATGCTATTTTCACTAATTAATATTCACAACTGTCTAACGTGGATATTAAACTAAAATATAATCAGGCAATCGCAAAATAAAGACACAAAGAAATTAGTTCTTTGCGGCTTATGATTTTTCACAAACACCTAAAAACATAGACGAAAAAAGGAGATATAACATTATGATTAGAAAAATTATAGAAATAAACGAAAACTTATGCAACGGATGCGGCTTATGCGCACATGCCTGTCACGAGGGCGCTATCGGTATAGTTGACGGAAAGGCAAAGCTTTTAAGGGATGATTACTGTGACGGCTTTGGTGACTGCCTTCCAGCCTGTCCTATGAATGCTATCCGCTTTATAGAAAGAGAAGCTCCAGAGTACAATGAAGCCGAAGTTCTTGCTAATAAGGCAACAAGTGGAAGTCAGATTAATAACTGGCCTGTACAGATAAAGCTTGTTGCGCCTTATGCTCCATACTTTAATGGCTGTGACCTTCTTATTGCCGCTGACTGTACAGCATATGCATACAGCACATTTCACCATGATTTTATGAGGAATCACGTAACACTTATCGGCTGCCCTAAGCTTGATATGATTGATTATTCTGAAAAACTTACAGACATTTTTAAGAATAACAACATAAAAAGCATAACTGTAACACGAATGACTGTTCCTTGCTGCGGCGGACTCCAGTATGCTGTTGAGAAAGCTATTGAAGCAAGCGGAAAGAACATTCCTTTAAGAGTTGTGACCATCGGAACTGATGGAAACCGTGTGAATTAATACCATATTTTTGTTATTTTACTAACTAAAAAAAGCAGGAGATGCGCCATAGCCCATAGTGCATATGGTACATCTCCCAATTATATTTTCAGCTATTGTAAATACATTAAATATTTTTTATGGAATTAATAACATCCATATAACTTACATTCTGAGTCTCACATAACTTTTTCACGCTTTCATATTCTGGATAGCGTTTCGTTCCTCCATCTGGAAGCTCACATACCTTTATATCAACTTCGCCATATGGTGTTACTGCCTTTTCCATATGTCTTTTAAGTATGGTTCTTTCCATGGCTGTACGCCTTATTCCTATAGTTGTAGTCTGTCTGAATATAATATTCTGAAGCTTATCTATATCAGCCTGTCCGCATATTACAACAAGCTCGTAGGCTGGTCTGTTCTTCTTCATATATATTGGAATATAGTGTACTTCTCTTGCACCTGCTTCATAGAGAAGCTCCATAGTGTACCCAAGAACCTCTGATGTACAGTCGTCTATATCTGTTTCCAGCTTATATATACAGTCCTTTATCTGTGTATCTGATAAATCTTTCACATTATGATGCTCACTATCTATAAGCATAGCCCTTAACATACTTGGAACTTCATACTCTCTTTTACCTGCTCCATATCCCACCTTTTCAATCATATACTTAGATGGAATATCTGTATCTGTTCTTACTGCTGCCACTATTGCTGCACCTGTAGGTGTTACAAGCTCACCCTTGATATGTGTGTGGCTCAGTACAATATTATGCTCTGCTACAATATTACTTACCGCTGGAACCGGCACCGGTATGACACCATGCTGACATCTTATCGTTCCGAAACCTTCGCATAAGAATGGAACATATACTCTGTCTATTTTAAGTTCATCAAAGCACACTGCAAATGCAACTATATCCACTATGGAGTCAACTGCCCCGACCTCATGGAAATGTACATTTTCTATATCTGTTGCATGGGTCTTTGCCTCTGCTTTTGCAAGAATAAGAAATATATCTTTGGCAAGTTCACGCGCACCGACTGTAAGTTCAGTCTTATCAATTATATCATTAATTTCTGCAAGACCTCTGTGCTCGTGACTATGGTGATGACTATGTTCATCATCGTGATTATGATGATGGTGATGCTCTTCATTTTCTGCTGTATCTGTCACTGCATTTTCTGATATATGCTTATTATCTGTATCTGTTTTATTATCTACAGTTTCACCTTTGTCCTTATGGCTATGACCATGCAGATACTCCATATCGTGGTCGTGATTATCCTTATCAAGTATTACATTAAAATCACATGCATCTATACCACTTTTCTTAACTCTTGTAATCTCTATACTGTAACCACTTAAGGGCATTGTCTTAAGTGTTTTCCTTAGATGTTCTTCACTGGCACCTATATCAAGAAGTGCTGCAACAGACATATCTCCACTTATGCCAGAATAACATTCAAGATATAATTCTCTCACTGCTTTTCACCTCTTAATAATCTTACTGTGCAATAAACTGCTTAACCTGTTCTTTACCTATAAAACCAATGCTTGTATCTGCAACCTCACCATTTTTGAATAAAAGTAATGTCGGAATAGAAGCAACATTATACTTTAATGCAAGAGCCATTTCCTTATCTGTGTCTATCTTGCATATCTTAACCTTGTCCTGTTCTGCTGCCACTTCTTCAAGTACCGGACCTAACATCTGGCATGGTCCGCACCATGTTGCCCAGAAGTCAACAAGTACAGGCTTGTCTGACTTAAGCACTTCCTGTTCAAATGTTTCTGCTGTTACATGTATAATATCCATAATAATCCTCATTTCTGCGCACATTTTACTTATAATGGACTGGTGTATGGTGCGCTATACACTAATCCTATGTATGCTTACAAATATATACCTTTATGTTCTCACCGCTGAAAGACTTCTACGATATTCCATACTCTCCCTTTCCATCTGGGCAAGTATTCTTGTAATAGTCCACTGACTGTTTGTCTTTGTCTGCACAGCCTTATAATCTGCCTTGCTGCTGCCATTTCTTAACTCAAACAACAGCTTGTCCATATGCTTGTCTGTCACATTACAGAATATAACTATGCCAGCCTTAGCTTCATTATAAAAAATATCATCGCCTGACTTGTAATCTTTAGCACTGTCAAGTACATCCTTTAAGGTCTTAGATGTCATATCCTCACTTAAAACTATGCTTTTAATACGCATATTCGATGCACTTTTTATAATGTTTTCAGAATGTTTTACATTGTATAATACAATTCTTTCCATACCTATTACACTCCATAATCGTTACTTATACAGCTCATTTCATTTGCGTTAAATAATACACACATTTTGCGTTATAAATATGTCTTAAGTGGTGTATTATTTAATAAGCTTTTTAATCTCATCTAATTCGGCAGAATGTTTTCTTGAAACTGCTCCCGGATTACGCTTAACCATTCTGAACACACTCTTGTAGCTCTTATTGTGGTCAGTCTTAAGGTTGACCTTTTCATTTTCAAGAGTTTCTAATAACTGGTTAGCAGCCCCTTCATCCATAAGCTTATTCTTAAATCCTTCAACAACAGCTTCACTCATCTTCTGTAACGTAGCAAGCTTAATTCCTTTTCTCTCATTCATATTCTTTTCAAATGTAAGTCTTCCTTTAGCCTTGCTTACATTATTCATAACTGTTGCTTTTCCTTCTGCCAGCTTTTCTTTCATCTTATTGTAATCATCTTCTGCAAATGCACTTGCAATCTCAATTCTTTTAGCGATTGTTTTAATCTGCTGGTTACTGTTCGCAATTCTTTCAATAGTTGCTTTAAGATCCATAGCTTCATTGAATGACTGGGTGAAGTCTACTGTCATAGCAATAGCTACTACAAACGCAATAATATCTGATATTGTTATCGGAATCATACACACCAGACCCTCTATAGGCCTGTGTACAATTCTTACAAGAAGTACTGAGAATATACCCCATCCTACTGAAGAAAAAAGACATATATGTCCCATAAGATTGAAAGGTTTCTTACTATAATCCCAGTATCTTACTCCAAACATACGCTCCATGCAATATCCTGTAACAAACTCAAGTATCGTTGATGATAACATTCCCAACAGGAATATAAGTGGAATTGAGTCCCTTACACCTATTGTACTTACAAGTATTACTATAGCACCTGAACCATATATAGGAAGTGCAGGCCCATGCAGGAATCCTCTGTTGACCCACTTTCCTGACTTGGCAGACACATAACAGCTCTCCCATACCCAGCCCATAAAACAATATATAAAAAAGAATAACAACCACTGCGATACAGTATATGTCTGCATTATATTCCTCTTCTTTCCAAGCAGATTAACTATATCATAAATATAGTTAATACTACTTCTTTATTATTTATCTCACATTTGATATTAAAATATTCTAACACTTTTCTTATACATATGTCAAAATTTACTATTATTGTAAATTTTATTAAAAATTTCATGATTATAAATGTTTACTATAGCTCATAACTGATACTTCACCAGATATCAGCTATATATGAATAAGCTTATTAACAAAATTATAATATGTAAGCTTACTTCACATACCACCGCTATATAGGAGAAAGCCCCGCCATATGCCAAACACATATGACAGGGCTTGTACCAGCTCTGATATTCACGTTGCTGTATATGACTGTAACCGATGTCTATATAAACCTGCAACAGTCCGTCACTAACTTAATTCCATATAAGTTCCCTTACTCTATGCTTATAATTCTTGCTGCATATAAGTTCAGTTTCTTCGCATAGCACAATATAATTAGTGTGCATTCTTCTTATCTTCATAATATTAACTATTTCTGATTCATTAATGTACTCAAAACCGCATTGTTTCAACACATCATATACTTCGCCAATTTTCCCATAAAAACTATCCTGAAAACTATCGGTATGAATTGTAATAATCCTGTTGTCACAACTTATATAATTAATATCCCTGACTCTTATTCTTACTACTCTCGTGTTATTTCCACACACAAGAATTCCCTCATTTTCCTTAACAAGTAACTTACATGCACCCATATCCGCTCATACTCTCTCCTACGTATAATAATATACGAAAGCAGGATTGCCGTTTATTATTATAAAATATTGTATATCTGACGTAAACTGACTATTTTACAATATTTTTGCTTAACTTTCTTTGCACCAGTTATTCATGCTTAACTTAACGGATACAGATATAGGCAAGATAAACCACATATGATACAAGCATAACAACACCATGCCATCTTACAAGCTTCTTCTTAGACCATGCAAATGCCCATACAACTGCACTCATAATAATAAGTATAACTATATCAATAATATTTTCTGATATAAATATAACAGGACTTATGGCACCAGCTACACCAAGTACAAGAAGAATATTAAATATGTTAGAACCGATTACATTTCCAAGTGCCATATCAACCTCGTCCTTCTTAGCTGCAACGATAGATGTTACAAGCTCAGGAAGGCTTGTTCCAAGTGCAACGATTGTAAGTCCGATAAGATTCTGGCTTAATCCAAGACTTGAAGCTATTGTTGAAGCTCCATTTACAACAAAGTCACCACCGAACTTTATAGCCACTGCACCGCCTATTATATACACGATACACTGCCATACAGGTAATATCTTTATTTCCTCGTCCGTCTCTTCTGCAATCTCAACACTGAGTGTTGAATTTCTTGCGCTGAGCGCTGACTTAATCATCCAGCCAAGGTATGCAGCAAATAATACAAGGAATATTATTCCGTCTGCTCTTCCAAGAAGCATACCAACTTTTCCAAATATAACAAGAAGTATCGCACATAATATCGAAAATGGAAATTCTTTCTTTAATGTATCTGCTGATACCGCAAGTGGCACGAATAAAGTACATACTCCACACACAACCATAAGATTAAATATATTAGAACCTACAACATTACTTACCGCAAGTGCATTATTGTTGCTGATTGATGCTGTAACACTTACAGCACACTCTGGAAGGCTAGTACCCATAGCAACGATTGTAAGTCCGATAATCATAGATGGAACTCTTAATCTTTTGGCAACTGATGAACTGCCATCAACGAAAAAGTCTGCACCCTTTATAAGAAGTACGAAACCAATAACAAGTAATACTAACGCTACTAAAATATCTTTCATTAAAACCTCTTTCCAAATGCATTTATTCTGCATTTTATATTTTTTACTGACTAACTATTTACATGTAAATTGCAACAACTGTATTTAATATCAAATTGCATTGTCATAACCAAAAAATATTAATCTATAAATGAACATATTTAAAACATTGCACACATAGTATTAATATTATCATACATATCAGCTGCTTAATTATACACCATCAATTATAACTATAATATTCCCAATCCATCAAGAAGAATTTTAACTCCTATCAGTATAAGTATTATACCACCACATAACTCTGCCTTAGACTGATACTTATCACCAAATAAGCTGCCTATCTTGACACCTGCTGCTGAACAGACGAAAGTAATGCATCCGATAAATGATACGGCTGGAATTATATTTACCTTAAGGAAAGCAAGTGATACACCGACTGCAAGTGCATCAATACTTGTAGCTATGGCAAGCAAAAACATACTCTTAACGCCCATATCGTCATTGACTTTTTCCTCTTCACCAAATGATTCCTTAATCATATTACCACCGATAAATAAGAGAAGTATAAATGCTATCCATTGTGAATACTTGGTTATCATATCCGCAAAAAAACTGCCAAGATAATAACCTATAAGTGGCATAAGTGCCTGAAATCCACCAAACCACAAACCAGCTATACACATATGCTTCACTTTAATCTTACCAAGTGATAAACCTTTACATATTGATACTGCAAAGGCATCCATCGAAAGACCGATGGCTAAAACAAATAATTCAAAAATGCTCATAATGTGCTCCTCTTCCTGTAATTCCCCTAATTCATCGTTACTCTTCGCTCGCAACGATAAGCTCAAGATGCTTCGCTTCTTTCGCTATCGCGGTGCTCCTCGAATGAAAAACCATATTCTCAATTATTTCTGCAAGCAGAATAATTGTTCATATGTTTTTTCATTCTCATCGTTACTCGCGTAAAAAAAACTCAAGGACAGTAGGGATTGCTCCCTTACTGTCCTTGAGTCTCATCATTTAAAGTAATACCGGGTTAATAATTATATTGTATTAACCATTATGTCGATATAACTGCATATCAGTGTGTATCCATATTATAACCATATATTCTTACTTAAAATACAGCTATAATCATAATACAGATACATGTATGCCGACTACTCCCTCAGGGGATTTATGTTTTACGTATTGTTGATATAATATCATCAATAACGTTTGCTGACAATGTTTTTATTTAAAAACATTGATTCTTTTGCGCTCATTACATCATCATAAATATTGTATGAGTAATGAATGCTGCTATCCATGCTATGCAGCACTGCATAACTACTACCCCTGCTGCATATTTACTGCCAAGCTCTCTCTTAATAGATGCAATTGCTGCTATACATGGTGTATACAACAAGCAGAATACAAGGAATGCCATAACTCCTGCTGGTGTTACTGCTGCCAGTATTTCTGCTGTGCTTCCGAAAAGTATTGATATTGTTGATACAACACTTTCCTTAGCCATAACACCTGTTAAAACAGCGGTTGCTATTCTCCAGTCACCGAATCCAAGTGGTCTGAATATAGGTGATATCAAGCTTGCTATTGCAGCAAGAATACTATCCTTTGAATCAGTAACAACGTTGAGTCTTATATCGAAATTCTGTAAAAACCATATAAGAATTGTTGCAATAAATATAATAGAAAATGCCTTCTGTAAAAAGTCCTTTGCCTTCTCCCAGAGTAACTGCATAACATTCTTGGCACCTGGCATTCTGTAGTTAGGAAGCTCCATAACAAAAGGTACCGGCTCTCCCTTAAACAGTGTCTTCTTAAATATAAGTGCCATAATAATACCTATAACTATACCTGTAAAATACAGTCCTATCATAACCAGTGCCGCATGCTTTGGGAAAAATGCAGCTGAGAAAAATGCATATATAGGCACCTTAGCTGAACAGCTCATAAAAGGTGTAAGCAGAATTGTCATTTTTCTATCTCTGTCTGATGAAAGTGTACGGCTGGCCATAACACCAGGAACACTACATCCGAATCCTATAAGCATTGGTACTATACTTCTTCCGGATAATCCAAGCTTACGTAACAACTTATCCATAATAAATGCTACTCTTGCCATATAACCACTGTCTTCAAGTATTGATAAGAAGAAAAACAGTGTAACAATTACAGGAAGGAAACTAAGTACGCTTCCCACACCATTAAATATACCATCAATAATGAGTGCATGTAACACTGAATTGACATTCATGGCTGTAAGTGCATTATCTATTATGCCTGTCAGCGCATTTATTCCTATATCAAGTATATCCGATAACCATGAACCTATAACATTAAATGTAAGATAAAACACAAGTGCCATAATCGCTATAAATGCAGGTATACCAGTATATTTGCCTGTTAATACCTTATCTATCCTGCGGCTTCTTATTCTTTCTTTACTCTCTCTTGGCTTGACCACCGTATCTTTACATACTTTTTCTATATAGCCAAATCTCATATCAGCTATGGCTGATGATCTGTCCATACCATACTCTTCCTCCATCTGGAGTATGATATGCTCTATCATCTCTTTCTCGTTCTGTTCAAGTTCAAGATTCTTTAGCACTATTGCATCACCCTCGACAACCTTGGATGCTGCAAAACGTTCTGGATATCCAGCCTTGTCGGCATGGTCACTTATAAGAGCCATAATTCCATGTATACATCTGTGTATAGCACTGTCTTCCGGACAGAAATCCATTATTTCTGGCTTTTCCTGATATTTTGCCACATGAATTGCATGCTCTACAAGTTCACCTATACCTTCTCCCTTAGCCGCTGATATAGGTATAACAGGAACACCTAACTGGCGTTCAAGTTCATTAATTCTTATTGAGCCACCATTAACCTTTATCTCATCCATCATATTAAGTGCCACTACCATAGGAATATTAAGCTCCATAAGCTGCATGGTAAGATAAAGATTACGCTCTATATTAGTTGCATCAAGTATATTAATAATTCCCTTAGGCTTATCATCAAGAAGAAACCGTCTTGTTACAATCTCTTCACTACTATATGGTGACATTGAATATATACCCGGCAAATCAGTTATAAGTGTCTCAGGATGACCCTTTATAACACCATCCTTTCTATCAACTGTTACACCAGGGAAATTACCAATATGCTGGTTAGAACCCGTCAACACATTGAAAAGAGTTGTTTTACCGCAATTCTGATTTCCTACAAGTGCAAATGTAAGTGTCACATTATCAGGAAGTGGATGCTCGTTTTCCTTATCATGGAAACGTCCTCCCTCGCCCAAACCGGGATGCTCAGTTTTTATATGCCTGTCACCTGTCTTATCTGTTTTTTTTCTTTTATCCTTTGTATGTCTTTCTCTTATTGATGATAATCTGTTTTTATCTGCGTTTTTTTCAGAAGTTAATATATCATCATTAACATCTGCCGTTCCTGATGCATCATTAATCACAGCATTATTAACAGACGTATAATAATCACTATGTATGTTACTTACTTCTATTTGTGCTGCATCTTCAAGTCTTATTGTTAATTCATATCCATGAATTCTTAACTCGACAGGATCTCCCATAGGTGCATACTTTATAACCGTTACTTCTGCCCCCTGTATAAGTCCCATATCAAGAAAATGCTGTCTTAATGCAGCCTCACCACCTACTTTAAGAATTGTGGCACTCTGACCTGTTTTCATATCTTTAATAGTCATATGTATAACCCCCGTATTTGGTACGGATGCTTTCTTATGTCATTTTCATTTCTATATTTACTCACATCTTTAATACATATGTTAACATATAACTTAATGATAATAAATATCAATAATTACACATTTATTAGAATTTTACATATATTTTTTTGTTTATTTTCTCTTATAATCACACATCTGATTCTTCTGCCAGCAGTTCATTAACCTTATCAACATCAACATAATCCGTATCAATATTATCTAATTCAATATTATCCAGATTAATCTTATATTCATCTATATATTCTTCTGTACTATCAGAAGCTGTATTCCTCCATTTTACAGTATCAGAAGCTTTTGTATCTTTTATATTATTTTTATTTATAGATTCCGTTTTTCTTCCAATATCAGCTTTGTTTTGTTCGTTAACAGTTTTATTGTTGTTTTTCTTATCCATATTGTTATCATCTGCTCTATTCAGTACGCTGTTGTCTATTTCATCTTCCGTATTTTTAGCTCTTATAGCTGCATTTTTATCTACCATATTAACATCTGGAGCATCATCACCTGCTATATAATCACGCCCTGCAAGACTTATATGTGTCAGTTTAGTTATTCTGTCATACAACATATTTCTTGTAGCACTAAGAAGACACAGCAAAAGGTCGATTGCCATATAAACTGCTATTATCACACATATTGCCATGCAGACTACAAAAGCATAATATTTCCATTCACCTTTATATAACCCCGCAGTCTGTATATAACGGTATATATAATATGCATATGCAACTGAAGGCATCCCCACAACATACAGTATTATATATCTTGCAGCCAGCCTTAATATACCAGCTTTACCTTTATTCTCTAAACTTACAATCTGGATATTGACAAGTGCTTTACCTAATGTACGACCATTACTTATAGCTGTCACCAATATAAATATAAATGCTATATAAGCACTTAATGCAGCAGTATACCTGATGTCATATATAAATACTGATATCTTCTTGTTATTAAACAGAATATACACAACAGCCGGTATTATGACTATGAACATATCTATACACCACGCTATTCCACGTCTGAATTCTGATACTACACGGCCCTTCTTATAAGCTATCTCATCCAGCTTGTCCCTGTCTGGCATCATAAACACAAATAACGGTGTTATGATATATCCAAGAACTCCTCCTGATGTGTTACATATAAGGTCGTCCACATCAAAAAATCTATACGGATATTTGTATATTCCATATAAACCCGATAACTGTGTGAGCTCAAAGAACAGGCTGTAAAGGAACGAAAATATGAGCACCTGCCACCATGGTCTTTTGAAATAATATCTTAAATAAACTCCAAATGGCACAAGCAGCAATATATTAAATACTATCTGCCAGAACTCTGAATTTTTTAACAAATTAATATATGTTGATGGCTCTGAAAAAACTATTCCTGATGTAGCAATAGTTCTTCTTACAGCATCAAATGGCACAAGCAGCATACTTGCAGTATTAGGTGTTACCGACTCCCTTGGTGGAAGAGGCAGAACTGTCATAAAAAAAGATGTAAGCATATAGAATATAAATGTATACACTATCCCTGTTCTTAGAACAAGAAGTGAACCATATTTATGATATTCATATAATATATATGGTATCGTAAATATAATTGCAAGTATTGGGAATATATAGCATGCTGATATTATTGGTTTTAAGTATACTTCCATAGTTTCTCCTCATCTGTTATACATATTTAATATTGTCAAGGTTAAATGTCTTAAAAGATTACATAGCCTTATTATTTTGTAAGTATAGCATAATTTTATGATAAGTCTATGAATTTTATATTTAAGTTCTCATTAATAATCTCTATGATTAACGTAAATATCATCTAAAGGACTAGTAAAATTATCAACATTACATAAATAATAAGAAAATTCTGTAATTCTGTTGTTGACACACCCGCATTTCAATGCGAAAATAACGTGTAGTCATGTAGAAATATATTTTTGCTTTTTAGTATTTTAATGTTATATTTTTCAGGCATGAATGTTTTTTCTATAATAAAATGTGACTATAGCGGAATATACATAAGAATAGAATAATCCGCATCTGAATGGAGGAATAATGTTAGAGATTTTAAAAGCGGTGCTTTTCGGTATCGTAGAAGGTATTACAGAGTGGCTCCCTATAAGCAGTACAGGACATATGATTCTGCTTAATGAAATTATGCCACTTAAAGTATCTGAAGCATTTTACAGTATGTTTGAAGTAGTTATCCAGCTTGGTGCTATCCTTGCTGTAGTTATTCTTTTCTGGCATCAATTATGGCCTTTTGGAAAGAAAAACAACAAAGAACCACTTGCTGAAAGTGGTGCCGGTGCTTATGTAAAATGGGATATATTCAAGTTATGGTTTCACATTCTTGTATCATGTGTTCCAGCCGCTATAGTTGGTATACTTTTTGATGAACAGCTTGAAGCCTTATTCTACAACTACACAACTGTTGCTATTATGCTTATAATCTTTGGTGTTGCATTTATCATCGTTGAAACTATGCACCACGGAAAGAAGCCTAAAGTACGTAACCTTACAGGAATTACTTATAAGCTTGCTTTCTATATCGGACTTTTCCAGCTTATAGCTGCTATATTCCCAGGAACTTCACGTTCTGGTGCAACTATAGTTGGTGCTCTTATCCTCGGTGTTTCAAGAACAGTAGCTGCTGAATACACTTTCTTCCTTGCTGTTCCTGTTATGTTTGGCGCAAGCCTTCTTAAAGGCGTAAAGTTCCTTATGCATAACTCTATGACATCTATGGAATGTACTATTCTTATCGTTGGTATGGTTGTAGCATTTGTTGTATCTTTAGTAGTTATCAAGTTCCTTATGGGATACATCAAAAAGCACGACTTCAAGGTATTTGGATGGTACAGAATTGTACTGGGTATAATCGTGCTTATATGTGGCTTTGCGGGAGTTATCGGAGTGTAAGACTTAATAGTTCTACATTCAGGTAAATGTAATATCTGCCTGCTGTGTTTATTAAGATACAGATTTTTACTTTTTGACCCAGACATTTAATATTACATTAAAATGTATAATATAAAAGCGGTATTTCTAAGACCATAAAAGTCATGAAATACCGCTTATTTCATATGCTGTTTTATTACTTTAACTTGCCATACTCTTCATCTGTAACAGGCTCACACCATTCGTTCGATGTTTCCTCACCCGGTACCTCAACAGCCAGATGTGAAAACCAGCTATCTGGTGCTGCACCATGCCAGTGCTTAACTTCTGCTGGAATATTAATGCAGTCGCCCGGCTTTAATTCTATAGCTTCCTTTCCTTCCTCCTGATAGTAACCACGTCCGGCTACACATACGAGAATTTGTCCTCCACCGCTCTTTGCGTGGTGAATATGCCAGTTATTTCTACATGCTGGTTCAAATGTTACATTGAATATACCTACCTGACTTGTAGAAACTGGTGCAAGAAAACTCTTTCCGCTAAAGTACTGTGCAAAACCATCGTTAGGTGCTCCGATAGGAAATACCATCTGCTTTGCATGTGCTCTCATTTCTTCATCATCATATGGAAGGTCACCCTCTGCCACTTCCCATACTTCCTTTGCAAGATTAAATACTGCCCACGCCTTTGGCCAGCCTGCATAGAAAGCTGTGTGTGTTATAACTGCTGCTATTTCCTTCTGTGTTACGCCGTGTGCCTTAGCATTCTGAAGATGAAACTTGAGTGAAGAATCTGTAATACCCATAGACATAAGTGCTACTACTGTTATGATACTTCTTGTCTTTACATCAATATTCTGATTATTCCAGTTTTCTCCGAAAAGCACATCATCATTAAAATGTGCGAATTCTGGAGCAAATTCATTAAGTGCTGTTCTTCCTGCTGTCTGTACTATTTTTTTCATTATATTGCACCCGCCGAATAACCATTAGCAGTATCAAAAAAATCAATTCCAAGTCCAAGTGCATGTTTTACCATATCCTCTGTATCACTTTCATCAAGTGTCCAGTCATGCATAGTGCCTGCCTTACCAAAGCTCATACATCCAACGCATACCTTTGATACCTCAATATCGGTGTTACCAAGCTTTGTATACTCCATATTTGTTATCCATCTTTTCTGCTTTCTATTTTTTCAAACTATTAAATTTTCACGCTATTAAAAAAGATGCCCTTTATGGACATCTTTAATATAATATTATTTAGTTGCTATGTCTAATACCTATTCTGTCAATCACATTATGCCCAAAAAGCATTATAGTTTTACTTATTTTCCATAGAGTCTATGAGTTCTATTGCTTCTTTAATCATGCAGTCACAATGTGTTTTCTTATCTCCGCCCTTAGCTGCATTGACACGTAGAAGGTCTACACAATTAATATTTCCCTCATGATTATTAGCTATTGTCTTACGGAATTGATTAATCTTAGCAGGGTCATCTATACCTTTAGCTCCAAGTACCATCAATGCACTTGTAATAGCTCCGCATACACTTCCATTTTTCATACCACCGCCGAAGTTACTTCCTATTGCACCCGCCATATCTTCTGACAGCCCCAGCTCGTCTGCATATGCACACATAATTGTCTGGGCACAATTATGCACCATAGGCTGCTCATTTCTAAGTTCCATTGCTTTTTTTACATGTTTATTCATAATTGTATTATCTCCGTTTCTCTTATAAAATATACTCAGGTTGTCTGAAATGTAAATGACTGCTCCGTATGACTGTTCGTTCGTCAATGGCGCAGGAAAAATAAATGTCCGCTTCGCAGCCGCTTACTTTTCTTTTTTGCACATTATATCATATTTATCTATTATCTGCATATAAATGTATATTCTTTTTAAATATTTTATAAATTTTTATTTACACTATCAAGAAAATGTTTTATATTATGGATATATTATTTATACAGATTGCAATTTATATTCCTAATATACTATTCTATAATTAATTTACGAAAGGCGATATATGAGTGTACAACTTAAGAATAAACATACTATACTATGACCTACGATGCTCTTAGTTACATTAAAGAATACAATAACATTAAAAATGAACACAAGATTAATAAGGAACATTTTAATTCCCCTGAAGGTTTTCTGTCCGGAATTAATAAAGATGATAAGTTTCATCCTGTCATTACCATTGTTCTTTATTATGGTGAAACGCCGTTGGATGGTCCGATGTGCCTGTCTGATATGATGGTTCATATGCCTGAACATATCCGTCCATTTTTCTCTGATTATAAGTTAAATCTCGTCCAGATACTTGATTCCGACAGACTCCACTTTTATAATAAAGATGTTAAGAACCTTTTTGATATTATCAGATACATTTATAAAAAGGATTTATCATATATGAAAAGTACCAGTCGGATACTATTGACTATGAAGTTATTGAACTAATCAGTGTTATCACTGATAATCCTAAGTTACTAAATCTATATAGTAGTCAGAACGAACATTTGACAGGAGGGAATATTATGTGTAATGCATTTAAAGAATTAGAGGCTGAATGGATGGAGCGTGGCAAAACCGAAGGCATTGAGCAGGAAAAACAGCAGTCCATTATCTCAATGCTTGAATTCGGCATAACCAAAGAACAGATACTAACCAGATACTCAAAAGAAGATTTAGAAAAAGCAGAGGCAGCTATCGCCTATAAGTAACAGTTAGCTATCTGATATCTGTATAGTTTTTATTTTATGCAGAATGTATAGCGGATAGTACTTCGCATATATCTCCATCTATACATAATGCTCTATCACTAATCTCCTTTGGTGCAAATGCTTCTCCATAATTAATGCATACATACGAAGCATCTGGATTTTTATATGTTTCATTCCAGAAGTTATATTTTACTATGCCGGGTGTGTTCATTCCTACTCCAAGTTCTAAGAATAATACCCTGTCTTTTTTATGCCTTCTCATAAAGTCTGAATATCTTCCTCCTGCCTTATACCATCCCTCATCCTGCACAAATGTATCATCTGCCCTTAAGTTCATAGACATCGGCTTTCCACACACCGGACAATATGGTATAAGCTTTAATGGAATTCTCATATCTTTCTGCTGCTCTACCATATCACGCACAATATCTTCATTATCATATGTGACATCGCTACAAGGCTCACTGCACTGGAACAAGCCATAATCCCCCTGTGTATAGAATAGTCTGTGTTTATCAAAGCCGGCCTTCTGGAACTGGTGGTCAACATTGGTTGTAAGCACAAAATAATCTTTATTCTTAACAAGTTCAAAAAGTCTTTTATATGTTCCATTGTCCACATCCATATATCGGTTAATATATATGTATCTCGACCAGTAAGCCCAGTGCTCCTCAAGACTTTCAAATGGATAGAAGCCGCCTGAATACATATCTTTAAAACCATACTTTTCAATGAAATCAGAGAAATTATCTTCAAAACGCTTTCCTGAATATGTAAACCCTGCCGAAGTTGACAGACCTGCTCCTGCGCCTATAACTATCGTGTCCGATTTATTCAATAACTCTTCTAATTTTTTCACTTTACTATTCTCATATTTTTCATTACATATCTTAAATCTTGTATCATCTGAATTAACTTCTGCTGCTTTTACATTAACTGTCTTATTATCGGTATCCAAGCAGCCTCCTGTAAATGCTGTAATCTTCTTCTTTAAAAACATTAAATACCACCCTCTCTATTCTGTCATCCTCTTTTAGATAATCCTGTACTGTCTGCACGGCTATTTCAGCAGCTTTATTCTGTGGAAAATGAAACACTCCAGTGGATATGCAGCAAAATGCTATACTTTTAAGTCCACTATCCGCAGCCAGTTTAAGACATGACCTGTAACAGTCTGAAAGCTCATTACAATGCATTTTCGTAAGTCTTCCTGATACAATAGGGCCTACTGTATGAAGCACATAACTACATGGAAGATTATATGCCGGTGTTATCTTGGCGCTCCCTGTCGGTTCTTCATATCCCTGCTCATTCATAAGTTCATCACACTTAAGACGAAGCTGTATTCCGCTTACGCTATGTATTATGTTATCTATGCAGGAATGATTTGGTATAAAGCAGCCTCTTAATGCACTGTTAGCTGCATTTACGATTGCATCTATCTTTAATGTTGTTATATCACCACGCCACAATACAAGTCTGTCATCAAGCGGCGAAGCCTCTAATGCAGTACTGTCAGTTATACCACGCATACTAACTTCTTCACTTAAGTAATCGTCCTGTAGCCTGCGGAATTCATCACTTATAGGTTCCGGCTCACGCACATTCATAAGTCCTCTTAACAGCCTTTTCTGTTCCTCCTCATCCTCTGGTATGCTTAATGCCCTGTATTGAGGCGACTCTGCAAGCAGGTCTTTTATAAGTTCTATTCTTTTTTCTTCGTGTGTCATATCAATCCTCATTTCTGTGCGTGTTTTTTGCGCATAACAAGTTTGTATCAAGTGCGCGCAGACACAAATCTCGCGTGTGAAAAATTGATTTTTCACACTATCCCCCTTATTTAACATTATAATGATTTATTGGCAAAATGTATTTTTAAAAATTTACTCACTTATAGTTATTTTAATATTTTCTCATCATATTGTTGTATAATGTTACTATATTTTATCTACCTTTTATAATCATTTACCCACCAAATATTTTATTTAAAATATTTATTACTGTATATTATTCACTGCCTTGACAGGACAGTTCTCATAACACGCCCCACAATGAAGACAATTATGTTTATTTATTATATAAGGTGTTCCCTCATATATACATTTCTGCGGACATACCTTCTGGCACGCTCCACAACCTATACATTTATCTGTTATATGATATCCTTTTTTATGTATTGTAGCACTTCCAAGCTTGTATGTGTCCCTGAATATAGGATTAGCACCAAGATTAAAGTACTCAAGCTCTGCCTTATCAATACAAAACACTATTCCTATATTTCTTGTATCACCCGGATATACATTGGCAAGATATGGCTGTTCTTCAAATATTTTATCCATCCACTTTTTCTGTTCATCCTCCGCCACTGGGTATGCCTTTCCCGACAAACGTATCATTTCCTTATATTTCGTATAAGCAAGTGTCTGAACCCTTCCATCTCTTAACAACTCTTTACAGAAGTTCTTACCTCTTGCCGTAAAAAAATATAGTGCATCAGGCTCATAATGAATAGCACTTATATTTCTTATCTGTGGTGCGCCAGTTTCATCAACCGTTGCGAATGCAAGCACCCCAACAAGCTGCATTTTTCTTAAACATGTTGCTAAGTCCATAATTTTCCTCCATTTAACATTTATATTTTTAAGTTATTACTATAAATGAGCAAATTTATAATATTGCACAATTATATCCGCGCCAGAAAAACAGATTTTATAATCTATTAAAATGTATCTGAGGTACAAATAAAAGCAAAGGATTTTTCTGTATTTGCTCATTTATAGTTATTTATAAATTTTCATTTATTATTTCATCTGCTAATCTATGGTATTCTATTTATTTTTTCGGATAAAACATTTTTACTCTTCAATAATTACGGTTCGTCCTGCCCTTCGTGGCTTACTGTGTGGCTGTTCGCCATCTATCAATCCAAGAATAACGAACCCCTGACATGCATAATTATCAGGCACATTCCATTCCTTCATTAACCTCTTACCTTCTTCTGATGCAAATGTTTCATAACCTCTTGATACTATACACGATGCTATTCCAAGCTCTGTCGCCTGTAGCACCATATTTTCCATAATACAGAACGCATCGGCTGTCTTGAAAAGAAAGTTATCCTGTCAAAATGTGCCATATTCATCTTACCTATATGAGCTGTAAGTTCTTTGTTATGTACCACAACCATCATACTTCTCTGACCTCCACCTGCGTTAGGCGCATATTTTCATTATAATAATATTATTATAATTCTTCACCCGTAATATCGTTTCTTGTCTTCCAGCACTGTGGGTCAGCACCATAGAAGCTGCCATTCGTGCCATTGGCTACCGCAGGACATCCACGGCACCACGCCTTAAGTTCACATTTACTGCACTTCGTAAATTTATCATAATCTCTATAATTTTCCATCTGCCCTACCCAGACATCAGCAAGCCTGTCCTCATATACATTGGCAACCTTACTGTCAGTAACTCTCCTGCATGCCATAATATCACCACTGGAAGCTATCGTTATATGGCAGTTACCAAAATTACAGCCGCCATATATCACTCCTGACTTAGCATATTCTGGAATACTGAATTCTCCATTTTCGTATTCATATAAGGTCCATAAATGGTCTTTTTTATTAAAATAAGTTTCGCACCCTTCCGCTTCATATTTCTTTATCTTTTCATCACATATCTGAAGCAGCTTTTTATATTCCTGTGGTGTCATACTTGTGTCGACCTCCCCACCTGTAGGAACATATCTTGAAAATGCAAATACTTTTACTTTCGCTTTAACAACTGTATCCATAATATCTGGTATCTCATTCATATTGGTCTTTGATACTGTACTCATAATTACACTCTTAATACCTGCACGGTTAAGACATCCTACTTTTTCCAGTGTAGTATCAAAGCTTCCGGGCTTTCTGAACCAGTCGTGAGTTTCTTTCATTCCATCTAAAGACATCTGATATTTTTCACAGCCACACGTCTTTAACATCTGACAGACTTCATCATTAAGGTGGAAAGGATTACCCATAAGTGTAAATGGTATGTCTTTACTTTTCAGAAGCACCATAAGTTTCCAGAAATCAGGATGCAGAATAGGGTCGCCACCTGTTATATAAAAATATGGTATTCTGTTATACACCCTGCAAAAGTCCTCACAATTATCGACAACTTTCTGCATCTGCTCCCATGTCATACTTTTTAATGCCTTACAGCCATCTCCTGAAAATATATAACAATGCTTGCATCGCTGGTCACATTCATCTGTAATATGCCATTGAAATGAAAAATATGATTTTCTCTGTGTATTCTTGCTCATATCCGCACCCATCCTCTCTGTTTAAAGTTGTATTATCTAAAACTCTGCTCAATTAACTTTTAATCAATATTTACTGATAATAAAAAACTGGTTCAAATGCACATTTATCGTTATCAATACATCTCTGTAAATAAATATACATATTATTCTTTAACCAGATTATCTGTATGCATAGGCAGATAATCTGGTTTTACTATTAATATTTGTTATGAATATCTAAGCACTCTTCTTACTTATCTCCTGCCCCGCATGCTGTTCCACATGCTGCTGGTTTCTCTTCTGGCTTTTCTCCTGCTCCGCATGCTGTTCCACATGCTGCTGGTTTCTCTTCTGGCTTTTCTCCTGCCCCACATGCTGTTCCACATGCTGCTGTCGCTGGCTTATCCTCTGCCTTCATCCATCCAAATAAATTTGCTAATGCCATAGCTGTTACCTCCTGTATAATATATTGTCTGGCTGTCGCCGATTACATTTTCATAATATCAATTATTGAAAATTAAACAACTACGCACTTTTTTGTGGGTTAGTTACATAAAGGTGACTATTGGATATTCCCCACAATAACAAACACAGACTCATGAAGTATTCCTTCACAAGCCTGTGTCATTTAAATATTAATTTTACAAGTAATCAATAATTCAGCAGTTGCATCTGCATTTCATTTACATAATCTTGTTACCAGCTCTTGAATATTTAATACACTCTTTACAATAAATTGATATATTAACTATCCATATCAGGCTTACTACAAGTGATGGAAGAAAGCCTGTATTAAACATAAGTGCGCTGATTGCAAGAATAATTTCAAGTACACAGCACATACTATTTGTCATATTAAATGCCTTGTATGCACATTTACCAACAACAATCTTTTCAGCCTCATCACATGTTTCCATCCACTTCTTCTGAAACTTCATATCATATACCGATGCTGTTTTTTCTGGGTTCATTATCTTTATACTATCAACACACTTCTGCTGTATGATAACACTTTCTGCCATAATACACAAAAATGCTATAATAGCAGCTCCAAAACCTACTGTACTGTTAACTTTTTCAAATAATGATGTGCCACATGAATAAGATGCTGCGAGAAGAAAATATGAAATTATAAGCGCACCGCTTGAAACCCACTGAACTATAGAAAGCTTCTCTTCAATGATGTCTGATACATCTTCATCTTCACCATCCCACATTAACAACTGTTTCTTTGCCTTTTTGTAATAAGGAACTAATACAACCGGCATTATAACCGCTATAGCAACCATAATCCATGGTGCAACAAACATTCCAAACTTAAGTCCTGCCGCCTTAATACTTCCTGACAATCCATCAATTCCATTTGCAGCAGCAAAATATCCCATTACACCTCCAACCAGAGCAGCAGCGATACATAACACTATAAACTTAGGCAATGCCTTTCTGTTTGCTTTCTTAATTTCTTCATTTCCCATCATTTTGTTCCTCCTGTAAATAAAATACTTCTTCCACGGTGACTCCACATACTTTTGCAATCGTTAATGCAAGAGTGACTGACGGCGAATAATCTCCCCTTTCTATAAGACTGATTGTCTGCCTTGACACTCCGCACAGTCTTCCCATCTCCTGCTGATTGACACCTAGCGCAGCCCTGCGTTCTTTCAAACGATTTCGCAGTATCATACTACACCTCCATATGACAACTTTTATTATCATCTTGACAAGTTTCATTGCTATTATGACAGCTTCTCTTGTCATTTTGCATTATACTCTTGTCATTATATGGTGTCAATACTTAATTAAAATAAAATAATATCCAGCAATAAGACTACATTAAAATCTACCAAACAATAGATTTTAATATTTATATCTCATTACTGGATATTATTATTCCTCAAACATATTAAGCATTTTATGAAGTATCCTATATAATTCTTTTGCATCTTTTTCATCAAGTGCAACGCAGCCTGCCATTTTATATGGCACTTCGACAGCTTTTTCCCGAAGCTGTCTTCCTTCATCTGTAAGACTTACTATAAGACTTCTCTCATCCTTTACATCACGCTGCCTTATAATCAGATTTTTCTGCTCAAGCCTTTTTAAAACAGGTGTTAATGTGCCTGAGTCAAGATAAAGCCTTGCGCCCAGCTCTTTAACATTAATCTGACCGTCCTCCCACAGCACCATCATAGTAATATACTGCGTATATGTAAGGTCGATATCATCAAGATATGGCTTATATCTTCTCACAATCTCCTTGGCACAGGCATATAAAGGAAAGCATAACTGGTTATCAAGCTTTATCGCCTCATATTTATCATTATTATTTTTATCAATTACCTTTTTGTTATTGCTCTGTTTTACTGTAGAACTTTTGTCAGATTTATTATTTTTCATACCGTTCCTCGTTTCTATGCACATTTTCATTCCGACCTTAATCATAGAAATATCTATTTTCCAACCGGTTCAAGCTCTCCATCGTAAGCCTTTCTTACCGCAATCGCAAGCTGTCCGGAACATGAGGTAGGTCTTCTTCCGCACTTTATATCGCCAAGCTTACTCTCTATATCTTCCACTGTCCAGCCGTCAAGAATTTTGTCAATAGGTTGTGCGCAATTTATTTTATTATTTTGATTTTAAATATAATATAACAGGATAAATACTAATACCTTTTACTTATTTATTGACATTTTTCATATAAGAAATATAATTATTATATTGACGAAACTGAATTAGTATTATTATATTAATCTAACCAATATAGAAATTATTATCTATATAATACATAAAGCATTATCTATAAATTAACAAATTTAAAATATCACATAATTCTATGTGTGCTATAAAGATTTATCTTTTATGATTTGTTTAAATGTATCTTCGTCAATAATAAATTTTTTTATCACTCAGATACATTTTAATAGATTATGCAAAATATATTTTTCTAATGCATCTCATTTTAAATTTGCTCATTTATAAGTTATTATATTAACTTAATTGAAATATAAAGAGGAATAAAATATCCTTGAAATAGGTAAAAAGACTTAATTAATTAGGAGGGAAACTATGCTGACAAAGGAAGAATTACCTGAATGTCCTGTAGCAACAACCGTGCAGCTTATCGGCAGCAAGTGGAAGCTGCTTATTATAAGAAATCTGCGTATGCGCCCTTGGAGATTTAACGAACTAAAAAAAGACCTTGACGGAATAAGCCAGAAAGTGCTCACTGACAGTCTCCGCTCTATGGAAGAAGACGGGCTTATAACACGTACTGTATATCCGGAAGTGCCACCACGCGTTGAATATACACTCAGCGAATTAGGTCAGTCTATGAGCCCTATTCTTGATGCTATGCAACAGTGGGGAACTAATTATAAGAATTCATTTAATTAGAAGTGTGCTCAAGATATTTTGCAACAGCATTTTTTATTGCATTTGACGTAACCATTGCGCCTGATACATCATCTATATCAGGCGTTTTTTTATTATTTTCTAATTATACCCCTACTCAAACCTCCACGTCTGCCCCTGTGTCTTTAACGGATAACTTATAATGCTTGAAAGTGTACTTCCAAAGAGCACAAGAATAACCATATTATTAAAAGCAGACGTATAAGAGTCTTTATAAACCTTTGCTAAAAATGTGGCATATAAAACTATAAGAATTAAAGGGGTTATCATTGATGAAAATAACATTCCCTTATCTTTAAAAAATAATTTACGGTTTCTGTCTACAAGCGCAGCTACTTCTCTCATTACTGTCCACCTTTCTTTACTCTGAAGCTTAAGTCATTAACTGCCTTGACATCACCAAAGCTTTTATTTAGATGTTCTATTTCTATAATATCTATATACTTTTTTCTTATCACGTCTACACTCATAACAGTAAGTTGCATTTTTAGCATACTAAGTTGCATAATTTACATAGATATATTGGCGTTATTTATCAAAATATATGTGTTACACAAACAAAATTTACCTAAAACTCCAACTATAACTGCATATAAAAGAAGTGTCATTATTCCTGCCATATATAACCCCTCCTTATTCTCATAACTCAATAAACACATTTAAAGAATAACATAAAATAAATCTTCCCCTTGTAAATTAATCGGGCTGTGCAATATTTTAAATCTGCTTACATATAATTATAATCGTATAATACAGTTAAAGAATTAATAAGTCAATATTATACACTTTTATCCTTCATAAGAAATGCCGAATTAATTATTACAAATACTGACCCTGTATTATGTACAAGTGCGCCTATAACCGGATTAAGTATGCCTGTCATCGCAAGCACAATGGCTACAAAGTTAAGCAGCATTGAAAATGTAAGGTTGAACTTTATCTTTGTCATCATCCTCTTTGATAATGCAAACAAATGTGGAAGTTCCTTCACCTCATCATCAACAAGTGCTATATCTGCCGCGTCCACAGCAATATCACTTCCAACACCTCCCATGGCTATTCCCACAGTTGCATCAAAAGGAAGGTCTGGTATAACCTTAAATATACTTAACAGGAGTGCTATACCTGATATTATAAGAAATGTTATATCCTTTTTAACTCCTCCCCATTCTAATAATTCTTCTAACTTTTTCATTATACAACCTCTTTTGCTTATCCATTGTTAAAATGTCATTTTATACCTATGTGGGTATATGCTGTCAACATAAAGCCCAAAATTATATTGATAATTATTTTCAATATAACCAATTCTTCTCTTTAATATATTGATAACTATAATTCGGGAAATTAAAATATTGTATAATTCTATCCTTGCCGCGATGATATATTTTTATATTTTATTAAATATATTTAGAATATTGACGAAATAACTTATTTTTAACTAAAATACATTTATATAAAAAAAGCACCCTGCCATCATCTTCCTCAATGATAGCAGGGTGGTGTATTGTCACATTTTAATAATGTCAGGCTCATAAGTTCACAATTCTTTCATTCCGATACGAATTATCTTGTGACCTTCTGACCCTGACATTATATAATTACTGCATATTAGCAAATCTTTCTATCGCCTTTGTAAAGTTCTTTATTTCTTCTTCGTCACCACTTTCAAGCGCATCCTTTATACAGTGATTGATATGTCCCTCAAGAACTACCTGTCCACACTTATTAAGTGCTGACTTGGCTGCATTTAACTGTGATAATATGTCTTCACAGGGAACATCCTCATCTATCATCCTGTCTATCGCCTGAACCTGTCCTATTATCTTTTTTAATCTTCTATGAAGATTATCTGAGTCCATACATTTTTTCATAATTCTCTCCATTCACAAGCTGATTTATTACTTCTATCTCTTAATAATCTCCGAAAGATTATCCTGTATAGCCTTTGCTATCTCCGGCTTATTCATAGAATATATATGTATATGATTAACTCCATTCGCTATAAGGTCTATAATCTGGTCTGTTGCGTATGCAACACCTGCCTGACTCATTGCACTTTCAGTATCACCAAATCTGTCCACTATATTCTTGAAACGCTCAGGTACATTACAGCCTGAAAGCTTCACTGCATTTTTAACCTGTGCTCTCTTAGTTATAGGCATAATTCCCGGAATTACAGGAACTGTTATGCCTGCTTCTCTTATTCTGTACATAAAGTTAAAGAATATATTATTGTCAAAAAACATCTGTGTTGTAAGATACTCACATCCGGCTTCTACTTTTCTTTTAAGACCTTCTATGTCAGCATTTCTGTCTGCCGAATCGGGATGTACTTCTGGGTAGCAGGCTCCACCAACACAGAAATCTCCGCATGCCTTTATAAGTTCTGCAAGTTCTGATGCATGAGCAAAGTCAGTAAACACTTCTCCTTCATAATCTCTTGGAATATCTCCTCTTAATGCAAGTATATTTTCTATGCCTGCTGCCTTCATATCAGAAAGTGCCTGCCTTATACTGTCCTTACCTGCACATACACAGGTAAGATGTGCTATCGTTGCAACATCATATTTTTTCTGAATTTCTTCTGCAAGTCTTATAGTAAGTCCCTTAGTGCTTCCTCCCGCTCCATAAGTGACACTCATATAGCTTGGATTAAGTGCTGCTATCTGCGTTGCAGCTGCCTCCACCTGTGCAAAGTCTGTATCCTTCTTTGGTGGAAATACTTCAAATGATAACGTTGGTTTATCCTGTTTTAATACTTCACTGATTTTCATATATGCAATTCCTTTCGTTTGTATATTGATATTTTTATTGATAATTGAATAAGTTTTATTCTAAAGCTGTCCGTATCAATACCAATCTGCTTCTAATATTAAATAAAATCTACAAATCAGTTAATTATTCTAAGTGTAAGTTACTATTAATTTTACATATTTGCAAATCTTATATTATAAATAATAACAGTTAATTACATCAACAGTTTCCGCTAAATCAGAAGCGAAATATATATCCTTCTGGCGTTCCTTAGCAGATAATCCCATCTTAATCATATGTGACAGCATTTCTTTCATACTGTCATAATATCCATTGAGATTGTAGAATATGCATGGTGCAGAAAGCTGGTTAAGAGATAACTTGGACATAACCTCTGTTATCTCCTCCAGCGTTCCTGTTCCGCCCGGAAATGCTATAAATGCATCACCAAGCTCTATCATCTTTGTCTTTCTCTCAGTCATATCTTTAGTTACAATCAGCTCTGTTATCTCGTCATACTGAACCTCTGCCTCTACAAAAAACTGTGGTTCAACACCGATTACCCTGCCACCTGCCATAAGCACGCTTTCTGCAAGCTCGCCCATTAGCCCTGTCTTAGAACCTCCGTACACAAGTGTATGTCCATTCGTGCCTATCCATTCTCCAAGCTCTCTTACTGCTGTTGTAAATGTATTATCTATACCTTTATTAGCTCCCAAATATACCGTTATATTCACTTTTTATCCACCTTATTCATTTTTATATTATAACCTATAAATGAGCAAATACAGAAAAATGCACAAAAATATTTTGCTTTTGTTTGTACCTCAGATACATTTTAATAGATTATGAAAAATCTGTTTTTCTGACACGGATATAATTGTGCAATATTTTAAATTTGCCCATTTATAGTTATAACAAAACATATCAACATTTCATAAAATGCCATATTTACGGCTCTTTATTTATTGCCGTTTCTACAGGGAATTAAGTTCAGCCCTGAACATAATTCTCCTTGTCCCTCTTATATTCTCAAACTGAATTTCATATGTCTGTGTCATCTTATCTATCTTTATAATCTCACCCACGCCGAACACCTTATGCCTTACTTTATCACCAACAGCAAATACAGCCTTAGGCAGCATCTGCTCTGTTTCACCGTGAATGACAATCCTGCTGCCATTGATACACTCTAGAAGATTAGTGTCTATGTCGCTTAAAAATGCAGATGGTCTTACATAAAATCTGGCATCCCTTTTCCGGTAACTGCTAAGATACAACATATTCTTAGCCCTTGTTATTGCAACATATAGCAGTCTTCTTTCTTCCTCGAATTCGTCCTCGTTACGCAGTCTGTTGCTTGGAAACTGTCCTTCAACTAATCCCGGAACGAATACCGTATCAAACTCAAGCCCTTTTGATGTGTGAATAGTCATAACCCTTACAACATTATATTCACCATCCTCGTCCTGAGCAGAAAATAGTGCAAAATGACTTAAAAGGTCAGCAAGCTCCACTTTTTCCTGATTATCATCTTCAAGTGCCGTTATAGTCCTTATAAGCTCTGATACATTATCAAGCCTTGTCTGGTCTATATCCTGCTCAAGTGCTTCCCTGTATCCCATATCAAGGCACTGGTTTACTATATCCGTACAACTGTAATCCTTATATGTGCCATGAAGCCTTACGATATCCTCATAATAACCAATAACTGCTTTCTGTGTTACCTCACCCTCTGCTATCAGCTTTCCAAGCGCCTTAAAAAGGCTGCAGCCTTCTGCCTCCGCCACATTTTTAAGCTTCTCGACTGATTTCTTGCCAAAGCCTCTCCTCGGTCTTGATATTGTATACAAAAGGTCCATATCCGTAAGACCATAAACCATACGCATATAAGAAAGTACTGTTCTTATCTCTTCACTCTCATAAAACTTAGCACCGCTCAATATCCTGTAAGGAATTTTTCTTTTAACAAATGCTTCCTCCAATGACCTCGTCTGTGATGCTGCCCTGACAAGCACCACATTATCACTGTACTTCATATTCCTGGCAATATTATCAAGTATAGTGTCAGCTATCCAGAGTGACTCCTTTTCCTCCGTATCAGGCGCATTAAATACCGGCTTTCTTCCATCCGGACGATGTGATATCATCTGCTTTTCAATCCTGTTCTGGTTAGCCGATATAAGTGACTTTGCTGCATCAACTATCTGCGGCGTACTCCTGAAATTCTCTGTAAGATAATAATCCTTTGCGTCCTCGTGCGTTACATCGAACTTTATCATATACTCCGGGTCTGAACCACGCCACGTATATATATTCTGGTCATCATCCCCCACAACAAACAGGTTCTGATACATTCCACTAAGAATACCAAGTAACATATCCTGCTTTCTATTGACATCCTGATACTCATCACACAGCACATACTGGCACTTTTCCTGCCAGCGTATACGTACATCCTCATCCCTGTTTAATATATAAAGTGTAAAGTTAATGAGGTCCTCAAAATCCAGTGCGTAATTATCACACTGTCTTTTAAGATAATTATAAAATATTTTTTTATCAGCGTTTTTTTCATATGCCGCATGTCTTTTAAGCTCTGCCTTGTCATAGCTTGCCATAAGCTCAACATAAGACATATCCTGCTTTATCATATCAATATCGTTCATTATCTTCTTTGCAGTCTTGTCCTTAAGCGATATTCCCATATCCTCTGCCACATTTTTAATCATATCAGTCTGTGCTTTCTTATCAAGAATAGTGAATGTCTTAGGAAATGTAACCCTGTGAATTTCCTCCTTAAGAAACATATTGCAATATCCGTGGAATGTCCCAGTAAAGCAGTTGGCATTATCTCCGACTATCTCTCTTAATCTGTGCTTCATCTGCGCTGCCGCTTTATTAGTAAATGTGAGCGCAACTATAGATGATGGCTCTACGAAAAGTTCTGTTATAAGATATGCTATCCTGTATGTTAATACAAATGTTTTTCCTGAACCCGGAACAGAGGATACTCTTATATTACCCTCTGTTTCAGTCATAGCTTTAACCTGTTCTTTAGTAGCCTTCTTAGGTATGTCCATATTAATCCTCATTTCCTGCTTATATCCAATAAAGAATTCTCAATAAATTGTAACACACATACTCATATACTTCAAACATTTGTTCGTAAAGCTTTTTCTATCTGGCACAGGTCAAAATCGCATATTTATATCACATTATAATAATGTCAGTTTATAAACTTATCAAGCTCTCTTGTTACATTTTCTCTTGTCTTAAACTTATGTTCATCGTACACATTTCAAGCCTGTATTTCTTTATCATATATTATCCTCATTCTTAAAATATACTTGTATTCTGTTATCAACGCTTACTTATTTAAATATAGTATTAAATACATTTATACTCATACTCAATTTCTATGTTTTAAACACAGATATACTATAACTTTCCTGTATTGCACCAGTACATCCGCTGTTCCTTTCGTACTTTGCAATCACATTTATCTTAATGCTATATAAACCACACACACTACAATAATCTGTACAGCAAGTATAACCGGCACACCTATCCTGAACTTATTATGCTTAGTCTTATGCCTTACTGTATACATAGCAAGCAGTGCGCCCACTGAACCTCCGATAACTGCCAGCAGTATAAGTGTGCTTTCCCTTATTCTCCACTTATGATGCATCGACTTATACTTATCAATGGCATAGATTATATAGGTTATAATATTAATAAATATAAGCCATATCAGTAATAATTTTAATAATCCCATTATTGTTCTTCTCTTTCATTATAATAATGCAACAGATTTTCTTCTAGAATACATTATATTCCACTTCCTGCACCTGAAGTCTATCACATAAAAATGGGGTATTCAATAAGTTTTATCACATTTTACGTAGAAACACAAAAACACCCCTGCCATCATCACCAACGCAATGACAGCAGGAGTGTTACCTGATTATCTTTTATTCTATTAATAATTATAACTCCAAATATAAAAATTATTTCCACCAACAGAAAATAACCATTCTTCCTGATATATGAAACATCTGCTTCTACTCCACTTCCTCAAACTGTGAGTTATAAAGGTCTGCATAGAAGCCGCCGCCTTTTGCGAGTAATTCCTCATGATTACCCTGCTCAACGATATCGCCATCTTTCATAACAAGAATAATATCTGCATCCTTTATAGTAGAAAGTCTGTGGGCAATTACAAAGCTTGTTCTGCCCTTCATAAGATTATCCATGGCGTTCTGTATCTGGATTTCAGTTCTTGTATCAACAGAGGATGTTGCCTCATCCAGAATAAGAATAGGATTGTCAGCAAGAATAGCTCTTGCTATTGTAAGAAGCTGCTTCTGTCCCTGTGATACATTACTTGCATCCTCGTTAAGCTCCATATTATAACCGCCCGGAAGTGTTTCTATGAAGTGGTGGGCATGTGCCGCCTTTGCAGCAGCAATAACTTCTTCATCGGTAGCATCAAGCTTTCCGTATCTGATGTTTTCCATAATTGTATCCTTATACAGCCATGTATCCTGAAGAACCATACCAAATGCATCTCTTAATTCACGTCTGTTAAAGTCCTTAATATTATGTCCGTCTATGAGTATGCTACCTGAATTCACATCATAAAATCTCATAAGAAGCTTAACCATAGTAGTCTTACCTGCACCTGTCGGACCTACGATAGCAACCTTCTGACCCGGCTTAACATTGGCACAGAAGTCCTTTATTATAACCTGGTCTTCCTTGTATCCAAATCTTACATGGTCGAATTCAACTTCTCCCTTTATATTATCTGTGGATACAGGGTTCTTTACTATCTGTTCTTCTTCCTCTTCGTCAAGGAATTCAAATACTCTTTCAGATGCCGCTGCCATAGACTGAACCTGATTAATAACCTGTGCAATCTGTGTTATAGGCTGTGTAAAGTTCTTTACATATTGTATAAATGCCTGAATATCACCTACTGTAATAACACCATTGATAGCAAGCATACCACCTGAAAGTGCAACACCTGCATATCCCAAGTTACCAACAAATGCCATAATAGGCTGCATCATTCCTGAGAAGAACTGTGACCTCCAAGCTGAAGAATACAGTATATTGTTAGTTTTGTTAAACTCATCTACCATATCCTTTTCCTTGTTAAATGACTTAACAACCATATGTCCACCATAAGTTTCTTCTATCTGTCCATTGATATGACCTAAGTATTCCTGCTGTGTCTTAAAGTAATTCTGTGACTTCTTGATAACAAAGGATACTAAAGCTACTGATATAGGAAGTATAACGATAGCTATAATAGTCATAAGTGGTGATATACTTAACATCATAATAAGTACACCAATCATAGTTGCTGTCGATGTAATAATGGTTGTTATACTCTGGTTAAGACCTGTACCTAAAGTATCAACATCATTTGTAATTCTTGAAAGAACTTCGCCGTAAGTCCTGCTCTCAAAGTACTTCATAGGCATACGGTTGATTTTCTCAGAAATCTCCTTACGCATCCTGTAACATATCTTCTGTGATATGCCTGTCATAATCCAGCCCTGTATAAAGTTGAATATTGCACTGCATGCGTATAATCCAAGCACTATTAAAAGTATCTTTCCTATATACCCAAAGTCGATACCGCCAGTACCTGCTATTTTTCTCATGAGCCCCTCAGAAAGACCTGTTGTTGCCTTACCAAGTATCTTAGGACCTATTACACTGAATACTGTTGAAGCTGCTGCCATAACCATAACAAATATTATAGCTATCTTATATGTTCCGATATACTTTATAAGCTTCCCTATAGAACCCTTAAAGTCCTTAGCCTTCTCTGCCGGCATCATTCCTCTTCCTGGTCCTCCCGGTCCACGTCTTCTAGGAGGCTGCTTGTATGAATTATTATCTGCCATAATTATGCTTCCTCCTTTCCATCAGATATACTATGTCCGTTTTTTTCAATAAATTCATCTGCTGTTTCCTCATTACCTTCAGCAGAATTAAATGTATCCAAAGACTGTGACGATACGGAAGCTTCAAGCTCTTTAGCTGATAACTGTGACTTTGCTATCTGCTGATATACTTCACAGTTCTTCATAAGCTCTTCGTGAGTACCCTTTCCGACTATCTTTCCCTCATCCATAACAAGTATCTGTTCTGCATGAAGAATAGTGCTTATTCTCTGCGCTACTATAATAACTGTACTGTCTGTAACCTTTGATGCAAGTGCCTTTCTTAATGCTGCATCTGTCTTTAAGTCAAGTGCTGAAAAGCTGTCATCAAATATGAATATATTAGGGTTCTTTGCTATGGCTCTTGCTATAGAAAGTCTCTGCTTCTGTCCACCTGAAACATTAGTACCACCCTGTGCAATAGGTGCTTCGTACTTTCCTGACTTTTCTTCTATGAACTCTGAAGCCTGTGCAATATCAGCAGCTTCCTTAACAGTATCCATAGATGCATCATCAACACCAAACTTAATATTAGACTCAATAGTACCTGAGAAAAGTACACCCTTCTGTGGTACATATCCTAATTCATCCCTTAACTCCTGCATAGATATATTTCTTATATCTTCACCGTCAAGAGTAATAGAACCCTCTGTGACATCGTAAAGTCTTGGAATAAGATTAACAAGTGTTGACTTTCCACATCCCGTACTTCCTATGATAGCAGTCGTCTTTCCCGGCTCTGCCACAAAGTCAATATCTTCAAGCGCATTTTCAGATGCACCCGGATACTTAAAGTTCACATGATTAAATGAAAGTAATCCCTTATGTGCCTTAAGGCTCTTAGGATTATCGCAGTCCCTTATAGACGACTGTGTGTTAATAACCTCGTCTATACGGTCAGCAGCAACAATAGCTCTTGGAAGCATAATTGACATCATAGTAAGCATAAGGAATGACATAACTATCTGCATTGCATAAGTAATAAATGCTGTCATTGAGCCTACCTGCATAACACCGCTGTCAATTCTGTGTGCAGCCACCCATACTATTCCAACAGAAAGACAGTTCATAATAAGCATCATAACTGGCATCATAAATGTCATAACTCTGTTAGTAAAAAGCATTGTCTTTGTAAGGTCTTTATTTGCCTTATCAAATCTTTCTTCTTCCTTCTTCTCTCTTCCAAATGCTCTTATAACTGAAAGTCCTGTAAGAATTTCTCTTGATACAAGATTGACATTATCAACAAGCTTCTGCATCTTTTTAAACTTTGGCATAGCAACTGCCATAAGAACAAGTACAAAGCCAACAATAACAAGAACTGCAAGAGCGATAACCCACTCCATTCCTGCGCCTGTTGACATAACCTTTATAATACCACCGATACCTATTATTGGTGCATAAAGTACCATTCTTAATACAAGCACACATACCATCTGTATCTGCTGTACATCATTAGTTGTACGTGTGATAAGTGAAGCTGTCGAGAACTTATCAAGCTCTGCATTAGAAAAGCTCATAACATTCCTGTAAACCTTGCCTCTTAAGTCACGGCCTACACCAGCACCAACGCGTGATGCAAAAAATGCTACTAATACTGTACATAATGCTATAAGAAGCGCTATACCAACCATCTTGGCACCTGATACCCACAGATAACGTGTCTGTATAGCCTTCATATCCATGCCTGCCTTTGCATCCATAGACTTGGCATATGCCCTTCCCATAGATGAAACAAGTGATGAACCCATAGTGTCAAATGTTGTCTTAAAGCTGTCTCTCATAGATATAAATGTATCCTTAGGCATCTGGTCTCTGTCATACATAGCCTTGAATATCTGTCTCATATCTACGCACTCAGTTGGCACCATATCACCATCTGAATTCTCCATATCAACATAGAAAGAGTCCAATTCAACTCCTATCTTCTTGCCAATATCAGCAACTGATACGTTAGAAAGTGTGCCAGCATCAACTCCCATCTGTGCCGCCATCTGCTCTCTGAACTGTGTTGCTGTCACTGATGACATCTGATTATTGATAATAAGTGCCATCGCCAGTGTATCATCATATTCATCAAGCTTTTTTTCATTCTTTTCTGTAAGCTTGTAAATATCGCCATCCTGTTCATAACAGCTTTCCCATATACTTATTTCTTCATCCGTCATAAACATCTTGGCTATCTCATATTCATCTTTAGTTATTTTTTCTGGAATACTGTGCCCTATACCACCATTCTGGATACCAACATCGATGATATCAGATGTGTACTGTGGAAGCGCAAGGTCACCATTTGCCTGCAATATCAGCAGTATCAGTATTATGATAACCGACTTCCAGTATGGAGCAATACTTTTTAATATTCTGCTCATAACCGTCCCTTTCTTTCCTTAAACTCTCTTTATTTATAATATAATCAATATTAGGCAATAATAGCATTATTGAGAAAATATGTAAATTAAGGAAATAAAAAGCATTTATTAAGTCTTTCTAAACATTAATTCAGAATTATTCTTAATGTATGCAATTTAAAGCAAAATATATCTTGTATACAATATCCTTCTATGTTATTATACGCATTGAGCGTTATTCATCAGAAAATGCATCAGAATATATTTATTTAATATTTTTATATTTCACATAACCTGCATAATGATGCGCGACCTTTACGGCGTGTAAACATTACATTTTTATGTATTAATATCAGATGTATCAACATTTTATTATTTTATTATCTTATTAATAATATTTCTGTGCATATCCCCATGATTAAACGCTACTAATAAATGTCTGAAAGACAGGTGAGTTGTACCATTTTATCAGACGAAAAGGAGAATATTATGAGTAACATTGAAACAAACAACACAGCAGTGGCAAGGAAAACATTTACCACTAAGTACATGGTAGAGCTTGCAGCAATGATAGCTATCATTATTATTATGGCTTTCACACCTCTTGGCTACATCAAGCTTCCCGGTCTTACCATCACATTTCTTACTATACCTGTAGCTGTAGGCGCTATTTTACTTGGACCTGTAGGTGGTCTTATATGCGGTCTTACATTCGGTCTTACAAGCCTTTATCAGGCAGTTACTGGTGGTTCCGTATTTACATTTGCATTATTTAACTTAAATCCTGTATTCACTATAATACTTACAGTTGTTCCAAGAATGCTTGAAGGTTTACTTACAGGTCTTATCTTTAAGGCTCTTCACAACATAAAAAGTGTACAGAAGATTTCTTATTATATAGCAAGTCTTGCATGCCCACTTCTTAACACACTTCTCTTTATGAGTACACTTGTAGCACTTTTCTACAGAACAGACTTTATACAGACTTATGTAACTAAGTTCGGCGTTGGCAATCCATTTACATTCGTAGTTGCCTTCGTTGGAACACAGGGTGCTATTGAAGCTGTAGTATGCTTCATCGTTGCCAGCATACTCTCAAGGTCATTGTATGCAATACTTATGAAAAATGCGTAAATTACTTTTTATACTGACATAATAATATGATGTAAGGGGCAAGAGGTCAAAAAGCCGTTCGTGCTTGCACGATAAGACTTTTGACTTTTAGACCCGCCTAATAGCAAAAACGGCTGTGCCCTGGCGGTTTTGATACCGCCAGATCACAGCCAGTTTTTATTATTATATATAACCATCACTATACCGTTTTTTCACATTATATACAGCCATCATTATACAATTTTTATATTATATTTCCTTCTCTATATGAGAAAGAAGCTCATTAATCTCATCTGCCAGTCTCCCTCTGTTCACTCAGATTTTCCGTAACACGTATTCCCCAGTCTGTGTAATCCACATCGGAATAATAAGTTACATAATCATCTCCCTGATACATATAATATATCTTTCCCGATGGATTACTTTCATGGTCAACCTCATCCCATGCTTTCTGGAAACCGTTTCTCTCTGAGTTACTGGTAAAAACAATTGAGAATAATATTAATTAATATTCAAGATATGCACCCTTCATCGGACTTGCAGCATGCTCGCTGAATAATCTTAACACACCCTTTTCATACTTAGGCTTTCTTGGTGTCCACTTTGCTCTTCTTTCCTTTAATATCTCATCAATTTCTTCCATTGACTTATGTTCACCTGCAACACCAATTATATTTAATTTCCTTTCCATAACATCTATTTCAATAAGGTCGCCTTCTTCTACAAGTGCTATAGGACCTCCATCTACAGCTTCCGGACTACAATGTCCGATAACCGGACCTGTTGAAGCACCTGAAAAACGTCCATCTGTGATTAATGCTATGCTTTTTCCTAATTCCTTATCACTGCTTATCGCCTCTGATGTGTAAAACATTTCAGGCATTCCGCTTCCCTTAGGTCCTTCATATCTTATAAATACTGCATCGCCCTTCTGCACTTTATGTTTAAGAACTGCATCAAGACATTCCTCCTCACTATCAAATGGCCTTGCTCTTAATACTGACTTAAACATTTCCTTAGGGCAGGCTGTATGTTTGATAACTGCTCCCTCTGGTGCAAGATTTCCCTTAAGTACTGCAATACTTCCATCAGTTCCTATAGCATTATCATATGAACGGATAATATCGTATCTTGTAATATTTATATTATATCTCTTATTGAATTCCTGAAGCCATTTATCACATTTTTCATAGAAACCATTATTCTTTAATTCCTCAAGATTTTCACCAAGTGTCTTACCTGTTACTGTCATAACATCAAGGTGCAGATGCTGCTTTATCTCTTCCATAATAGCTGGAACACCACCAGCATAATAGAAGCATTCTGCCGGCCAGCGTCCTGCTGGTCTTACATCAAGAAGATATCTGGCATTTCTGTGTAATCTGTCAAATGTATCACCAGTAATCTCTATTCCGAATTCGTGTGCAATAGCTGGAAGATGAAGAAGACAGTTAGTACTTCCTGATATAGCTGCATGAACAAGTATTGCATTCTCAAAGCTTTCCATTGTTACAATATCAGATGGTTTCATATTCTTCATTTTTGCAAGCCTTACTGACTGTCTTCCGGCTTCTCTGGCATATTCAAGAAGGTCAGGACTTGTTGCTGGCATAAGTGCGCTTCCCGGTAATGCAAGTCCAAGTGCCTCTGCCATAATCTGCAACGTAGAGGCTGTTCCTATAAATGAACATGCTCCACAGCTAGGGCAGGCATTACACTTAGCCCAGTCAAGCTTTTCTTCGTCTATCTCGCCTCTTTCATACTGCGCACTATACATACCGAGCTGCTCTAATGTAAGCATATCCGGACCTGCATTCATAGTTCCACCCGGCACAAATACTGAAGGAATATTAACTCTTGCCAGTCCCATAAGATTACCCGGAACACCTTTATCACAGCTTGAAAGATATACTCCGGCATCAAATGGTGTCGCATTGGCATGTATTTCTATCATATTGGCAATCATTTCCCTACTTGCAAGGCTGTAATTAATACCATCTGTTCCCTGACTCTCTCCATCACATATATCAGTACAGTAATATCTTGCACCATATCCGCCTTCCTCTGCTATGCCTTTACGGACTTCTTCTACTAATATATTAAGATGTCCACTTCCGGGATGGCTGTCACCATATGTACTTTCTACCATAACCTGTACTTTTCCCAAATCCTCTTTTTTCCAGCCTGTACCTATTCTTAAAGGGTCTAACTCTGGAGCTGACTTTCTCATTTCCTGACTTTTTAAACACATAATATTTACCTGCCTTTCTTTTATTCAATATATTAATTTAATTTTTAATTTCTTAACAAATTCATCTTTTCAAGCTTGTGATATACTTCTTTTTTTTCACTTTCATCTACACTCATTTCAACATTATCAAACTGAGGCAGACTGAATACACCTAACATTGATTTAGCATCTACAACATATCTTCCGCATATTAAATCAACATCATTCTTACACGCCTCTGCTATCTGAACCAGATGTTTGGCATCCGTCATATTATTTAAATATACTGGTATTCTTACCATTATGTAACCTCCTGTTTAACACCTTTCATTAAGTTACCTTTATGCAAATATTGAAATAATCAGACTTACAATTAATGCTGTTACACCTATTAAAGTTTCCATAACTGTCCACGATTTCAATGTTGTCTTCTCATCTATCTCAAGAAATGTTCCAACAAGCCAGAAACCCGCATCATTAACGTGACTTAATGCTGTAGCACCTCCGCATATTGCACAGCACATTGCAGCCCTGTATAATACGCTTGTTGCCATAACCGCCGGCATAGTTGCCATTATTCCGGATGCCATAGTCATAGCAACCATAGAACTTCCGACAGATGCTCTTACAAGAAGTGCAATAAGAAATGCTACAAGAATAAGAGGCATACCACTCTTTTCAAGTGCTGGTCCTATTATCTCTCCAAGTCCTGAGTCCTGAAGCATCCATCTTATTACACCACCACTTGCTATTACCAGAAGTATCATACCAACTGGTCTTAATGAATGGTCAAGTATCTTTTTTAACTGTTCACCTGTATAACCACGTTTAATTCCAAGAAAATACATAGCTGCAAGTGTTGCAATAGTCAATGCAAGAAATGGCTTACCGATAAATGCAAGTACATTCTGAACATTTGCAGGAATAGGAAGATACTTGGATATTGTACTTATAAGTATAAGTACCAGCGGAATGAGTATTACACCAAGCACAAGTCCGAATGGTGGTAATTCCTTAGGCTCATCCTTTATCTCTTCCACATTTACAGGAAGCTTTGTGAACACTTTATCTCCTATAAATCTTCCCCATATAACACCCGCAACAACCATACATATCAGTGCTGTTGGTATTCCTACCATAATCATTACACCAAGATTAACTCCAAGTGAGTCTGCAACAAGCACCGAACCTGCTGATGGTGGAACAAATGCATATCCACTTGCAAGACCTGCAAGAAGTGGAATTGCATAATATAATGTTGACTTCTTAGTCTGTTTTGCCACACTAAATGCAAGTGGTATAAGAACTACAACTCCAGCCTCAAAAAATACTGTAGTACCTATAACAAGACCTGTAATTCCTAATGCTACGCCAGCTTTTTTCTGTCCCAGCTTATCTATAAGTGTCTGTGCTATTCTCTGTGCTCCGCCGCTTACCTCTAAGATGCCGCCAAACATAGAGCCAAGGCCTACTAACAATGCTATTCCCTGAAGTGTTTTTCCAACACCCTTTTCAACTGTATCTGATATCATTGTAAGTGGCATTCCAGCGCCGACCCCTATAATAATCGCCGCTATCATCATTGATATAACCGGATGAAGCTTAAACTTTATTATCAACAATAATAAAACTACAATCCCGACTGCCGCCGCTATAAGAAGTCTTGTCGGGTTGGCAACAAATACTGTCTGCTCCATAATAAATTACCTCCTAATCATCTGATGTATTCATATTTAAACATCAGACCTTTTTCGCTATTTTTAATAGTTATTTTGATTTTTCATCAATTTATTCCGGAATTCATCTGATGTATTTAATATAATACGTTTTATTCAAATGTGCAATATCGTAAAAATGTTCAATTATTTTCGTGATTTTTTGTGCATATTTTTATTTTGACATTTAAAAAAAGACGTTATAATATAAAAATGTGTGAAATAATGCTATTTTAGCATCTTATATATAAAATGAATTACAAAAAGAAACGGAGAAATCATATGATGAATTCTGAAACAGACGAAAAAAATCTCCCACAAAAAATATCAGAAGACATAATATCTTTTATATTAGACCAGCATTTACAACCAGGAGATAAGCTTCCTAACGAAGCCATTCTATCAAAACAGCTTGATATCGGAAGAAGTTCTCTGCGCGAAGCTATGAAGCTTTTAGCATCCCGCAATATTGTAACTATTAAGCAGGGCTCTGGAACATATGTAGCCTCTTCACCCGGTATAGTTGACGACCCTTTTGGCTTCACATTTATATCGGATAAGAAGAAACTTGTACAGGACCTGCTTGAAATACGTTTTTTACTTGAACCTTCTATTGCTGCTATGTCAGCAACTTATTCTGATAAAAATGATATTAATAAAATTATTAAATTATGTGATGAAGTGGAAGAACTTATGGAACAAAAAAAAGACCATGTACAAAAAGATATAGAATTCCACACTGCTATTGCAATGGGCAGTAAAAATCTTGTCATTCCAAGATTAATCCCGATAATCAACAGTTCTATTCCTCTTTTTGTTGAAACAACCGGTAATATTCTTAAAACCGAAACTATTGAAACCCATCGTGAAATAGCAGATGCTATCGCAGAACATAATGCCATCCGCGCTCAGGATGCTATGTATATGCATCTTATGTACAACAAAAGATGCATTAATTCTTCATATAACACATCAAAATAATATATATTTAATAAACCATAACCCAGATATTATAACCAATCTGGGTTATGGCTTATTTTAATTGTTTTTATTTTTCAAGCTCACGCGAAAGATTAACCATCTCAATAGCACCCTCTGCGCACTCAAATCCCTTATTACCTGCCTTAGTACCTGCACGTTCTATAGCCTGCTCTATAGTATCTGTTGTAAGAACACCAAACATAACCGGAATATCTGAATTAAGCGATACATTTGCTATACCCTTTGAAACTTCTGCACACACATAATCATAATGGCTTGTTGCACCTCGTATAACAGCACCAAGACATATTACCGCATCATACTTTCCACTCTTTGCCATCTTTGAAGCTATAAGTGGAATTTCAAATGCTCCTGGAACCCACGCAAGGTCAATATTGTCTTCACTAACACCATGTCTTACAAGACCATCATGCGCACCGCCTATAAGCTTTGATACGATGAATTCATTAAATCTTGCTGCTACTATTCCTACTCTTGTTCCATTGTCTACTAACTTTCCTTCTAATACTCTCATTATTTTATTCTCCTTTTTGAATTTATATATTGATACCAGAGTCAAAAGGTCTAAACCAACATGAGCTTGCTCATAAGTGGGTGAATGACCTTATGCTGCGCCCCAATATGAGCATAAAAGTGGGATGATAATCCCGTGATGTGCAAATATTGGGGAGGATTGTGGGAGTGCGCAGCACGAAACAATCCAAATACATCGTTCAGGTAATTTACAGCATATGCCCCATCCTTATTTTCTTTGTCTTAAGATAGAAGCCGTCATAAGGTGTTGTTTCCATCTTAATCGGAACTCTTTCACTTATCTGCATGCCAAAGTCTGATAACTGATATACCTTATCAGGATTATTGGTAAGAAGCCTTAATGTCTTAGCGCCAAGGTCTTTTAGTATCTGTGCGCCTATGTAATATTCTCTCATATCACCCGGAAAGCCAAGTGCTATATTGGCATCAAGTGTATCCATTCCTTCATCCTGAAGTGCATAAGCCTTTAACTTATTTACAAGACCTATACCTCTTCCTTCCTGTCTCATATATAACAAAACACCCCTGCCTTCCTCATTAATCTGTGTCATGGCTGAAGCAAGCTGCTGTCCGCAGTCGCATTTGAGCGAGCCAAATGCATCACCTGTAAGACACTCTGAATGAACACGGCATAAAAGATTATTACCGTCACCTATATCACCTTTAACAAGTGCTACATGATGTTCACCATTCAGCTTATTGATATAACAGTGTGCCACAAATTCACCATACTTAGTTGGCATTTTTGTCACAGCCACACACTCAACAAGCTTTTCATTCTTTTTTCTGTACTCCTGAATAGCCTTTATTGTGATGAACTTCAGATTATATTTTTTGGAAAGCTCTACAAGGTCATCCCTTCTCATCATTGTTCCATCATCTTTCATAATTTCACAACACAGACCACACTCCTTTAAGCCAGCTATACGCATAAGGTCAACTGTTGCCTCTGTATGTCCGTTTCTTTCAAGAACTCCGTTTTTCTTTGCCACAAGCGGGAAGTTATGTCCCGGTCTTCTAAAGTCCTGTGGTCTGGCAGTGTCACTTACAACACTTCTTGTCGTATAACCTCTCTCCTGCGCTGATATTCCTGTAGTGGTATCAATATGGTCTATTGACACTGTAAATGCTGTTTCGTGATTGTCTGTATTTTCCGATACCATCTGTGGAAAGCACAGCTTTCTGCTTAATTCTTCACTCATAGGCATACATATAAGACCTTTTCCGTAGGTCGCCATAAAGTTGACATTTTCTGTTGTGGCATATTCTGCCGCACATATAAAGTCGCCCTCATTCTCTCTGTCATCATCATCTGTAACTATGATAATCTTTCCGTCTTTTAAGTCTTTAACTGCTTCTTCAACTGTATTAAATTCAAACATAAACTACTCCTTTCATATACTTTATTCACAAATCATTGACTAATTTTAAATATACTTAAGTCTAATTATATCTGTTGGATATATTATCTGACTTACTTTAAATTTAATTTCCTATTCTATAAATAAGCAAATTTAAAATATTGCACAAGCATATCCGCGTTAAAAAAACATATTTTTCAATATTAATAAATCAAACCATATATACCTCATATCAATAATATATAGATTGGAAATATAATAAATATTCTATATCCATAACAACTAAAACCCATTTTCTAACAGGAATTCCTTAGTTATACCACTATTTTTACTTTTAATATCAACATTGCTATTAACATTATTACTAATCTTACTCTTAGCATTACTGCTATTATTAAATGACTGGTTATAATCACCATTATCTAATACTGTCCTGCTGCCGCCATACGGACATAACAGCTTCTCAACATATTTGGCAATTATATCTGTTTCAAGATTAACCACATCCGACAGCCTTTTATCACCAAGTATTGTCACCTCTCTTGTATGTGGTATTACCGACACCTCAAAGTACTTATCTGTCACAGTGGCAACCGTAAGGCTTATTCCATCTATCGTTATTGAACCTTTCTCAACAACATATCTTAATATACTGTCATCTGCATTTATTCTATACCACACGGCATTATCATCTTTTCTTATATCTGATATTGTTCCGGTTCCATCTATATGCCCTGATACTATGTGTCCTCCAAATCTTCCATCTGCACTCATCGCACGTTCAAGATTAACCCGCGAACCTGCTCGTATATTTTTCAGGGAAGTTCTCCTTACCGTTTCGTGCATCACATCTGCACTGAACTGTCCTTTTCCTATCGCTGTCACCGTAAGACATATCCCATTCACTGCTATGCTGTCACCTATATCAGTCCCATCTAACACCTTTGAGGCTTCTATTACAAGCACCTGTGAAAATGTCTGTTTTTTCACAGCCTTTATATGTCCGATTTCTTCAATAATTCCTGTAAACATTTTCAACTTCACCTTCTATCAGAATGTCATCTCCAAGCCTTGTTACTGCATAATCCTTAAGCTTTATTGCATCCTCCGGCGTATCAAAACCGATACCTGCAACCGGTGTCGGCGCATCCACTCCGCCAAATATCTTTGGTGCTATGTATGCCTGTATTCTTTCTACAATGCCACTCTTTATTACACTCCAGTTAAGAGCTGAACCACCTTCACAGATACAACTGTCTATTCCTCTTTTACCGAGGATACGCATAAGCTGTGCTATGTCTATCTTCTCACCATTCATTTCTATAATCTCACAGCCAGCTTTTTCATACTGGCTTATACGCTCTTTGTCATGACAGCAGGTTGCTATCCATACAGGTATATGTTCTGCTGTCTTAACAAGATTACTGTCATACGGTGTCCTCAGCTTTGTATCGCACACTATTCTTACCGGCTGATGTGGATTATCTATAGTTTTACTTCTGCAGTTAAGCATTGGATTATCTTTAAGTACTGTATTTATTCCAACCATAATGGCAGCATATCTGTGTCTGTCCACATGTACATTTTCCCTCGCCGCATCACCAGTTATCCACTTTGACAATCCCTTGTGTGTCGCTATTTTTCCATCAAGTGTCTGCGCATACTTGACTATGACATATGGCATTTTTTCTTTAATGTAATGAAAGAATACATAATTCATATCTATACATTCTTTGTTGCATACAAGTTCATCATCAACCTGTATATTATGTTCCCTTAATATCTTTATTCCCTTTCCGCTGACAAGTGGATTAGGGTCAAGTGAACCTATTACAACACGGCTTATTCCAGCCTTTATTATTGCCTCTGTACATGGCGGCTGCTTTCCATGATGACAACAGGGTTCAAGTGTTACATATATCGTTGCCCCCTCTGCGCTTTCTGTACAGTTTTTTAAAGCCGTCGTTTCTGCGTGAAGTTCACCATATTTCTTATGATAGCCTTCGCCTATTACTTTCCCATCCTTTACGATAACAGCTCCAACCATCGGGTTAGGATTAGTCCAGCCAAGTCCCTTTTTTGCAAGCTCTATGGCCCGGCTCATATATTTTTCATCGTCTTTTTTCCTGTATTCACACATATATATCACCTGCTTTCTTACATATATACTGATGCATATTGCGTTAAATGGCAGAATATATTAAAAATGTCTGCCTATATACAATAAGACTTTTAAACCTGCTATCTGCCATAACACCATATAAGAATTAATTACATTTGAAATAAAAATGCACCAGAATATCCTATCTATCAGGAAATGTCCTGACGAAAGAATACTCTGATGCAATCTTTTACTAATCCTTAATGATAATAAAAAATCCTGAGAACTTATCATTCTCAGGACATAATCATAATCAATATTATAATAAGCAAATCATAATATATTAATTGTTAAATACCAGATAACCAATCAGATTATATAATAAAATAATGTGAAATAATTATAATATAAATCTTATTAATATAATGTGATATTAATTATATACATTAATAATTAATATAAAATGTTAAACTGTATCATATAACTTCTCTCATCCAGACTATACTGTCGGCACTGGAATTACACCAGTTCATGCATAACGCTCGCGGGCTGTACCGCCGGTAGGGAATTAAACCCTGCCCTGAAGTTGATATTCTGTTGCGATGTTAATCAACAGTCAGCTTAGTAATAACTAACTCCTATTAACATAACCTACTATACACCTATATAATAATATAATCAAGTATATTTTTATATTTATCTATAATTTTTTATAACATTTTCGAGATAGGTCGGTCTATAATCGTAGCAGCTATTTATTTTTCTCAAAATCCCTGCTGTCTAACACGATTGTGAATGGTCCGTCATTCTCAAGCGATACTTTCATATGCGCACCGAATTCACCTGTTTCAACTTTTGATACTCTCTGTCTGCACAATTCTACGAATTCTTCATATAATTCATTAGCAAGAACCGGCTCACATGCATGTACAAAACTTGGTCTGTTGCCTTTTCTACAATCCGCATACAGCGTAAACTGACTGACAACAAGTATCTCTCCTCCAATATCATTGATTGAAAGATTAGTCTTTCCATTCTCATCCGCAAATATTCTCATCTTTGCTATCTTATCTGCAAAAGGTTCAAGCATATCTTTGGTATCACCCTCACCTGCACCAAACAGTATAAGATAACCTTTTCCTATGCTTCCTATAACTTTATCGTCAACCGTCACACTTGCTGAGCTGACTCTCTGTATAACGAATTTCATTTTTTATCTCCGTTTTATTTCTAATATTAAAAATTCACGTTTACACTCTCAAAGTATTCATATTTCTTCATTGCTTTGCAATTCACATTAAACTAAAAATCCTGATATCGCACTCACGACATTTTTTTAGCTTTCTTATATCTTCTCTTATCCTCAAACATTTCCTTAATAATAACCGGATGGAATAATAAGAGAAGTGGGAATAACTCAAGTCTTCCTGCTAACATATCGAATATCATAACAAGCTTGCTAAGTACATTAAAATGTGCAAAATTCTGTGTAGGTCCGACAAGTTCAAGTCCCGGTCCTATATTATTAAATGTCGCTGCAACTGCTGTAAAGTTTGTTGTCAGGTCTTTGCCCTCAAATGAAACAAGAAAGACTGATGCAACAAATACAAGCACATAAGTTATAAGATATACATTAACAGAACGTATAACTTCGTGTTCAACCGGCTTTCCCTCAACCTTTATCTTTCTTACACTCCTTGGATGGATATAAGAGTTAAGTTCCTTTACCATAGTCTTTATAAGAATGACAAATCTTGAAACCTTTATACCACCGCCTGTACTTCCCGCACACGCACCTACAAACATAAGAAGCACAAGTATAGTCTTTGATGTCTGCGGCCATAAGTTAAAGTCAATTGTCGAGAAACCTGTTGTCGTTATAATAGAACCAACCTGAAATGCCGACTTTGTAATGGCATCCCACACACTTGAACACATTGAATATATATTTATAGTTATTATGACAATCGATGTGAGTATAATACCAAAGTATGCCCTTACTTCCTCCATTGTCAGAGCCTTTTTAATACTTCCAAATAACATAAGATAATATGCATTAAAGTTTACTCCGAAAAGAATCATAAATACAGTGACTATCCATTGTATTGTAACAGAATATCCGCCAAGACTTGAATTCTTAATACCGAAGCCACCTGTACCGGCAGTACCAAATGTAGTGTTCATCGCATCAAATACCGGCATCTTTGCAAGAAGAAGTATTATGAACTCTATAAGAGAAAGTCCAAGATATATAATATATAATATTCTTGCTGTATGCTTTACCTTAGGAACAAGCTTTCCTACTGATGGTCCCGGACTTTCTGCCCTCATAAGATTAATATTAGAACCACCACTTAATGGTACTATGGCTATAATAAATACAAGTACACCCATACCACCTATCCAGTGTGAGAAGCATCGCCATGTTGTGCTGCACCTTGAAACAACTTCAACATCGCTTAATATACTTGCACCAGTTGTTGTAAAACCAGACACCATCTCAAAAAGTGCATTAATAAATGATGGAATTTCTCCAGTTATCATAAAAGGGATGGCACCAACAACTCCCATAAGTATCCAGCTAAGTGACGTTGCTACACAGCCCTCCTTAAGATATATGACGTAGTCCTTTGGCTTTCTCATAGTAAGAAGCTGGCCTAAAAGTATGCTTATAACACCAACTATTAAGTATGCAAAGCCCTCCTTTTCCTGATATATAAGTGCAACAAGACAAGGCAGCGACATAAGCACACCCTCTGTTTTTAATATATACCCTAAAACATATATTACTATTGACCTATTCATAGTACTTCATCCCTCACATGACAATATCGTTGATATCTGTAAAACCTGTATTCTTAGTTACAATCATAACTGTATCGCCATCTTCTATCTCATCATTACCTGTAGGGATAATGATATGTCCATCATGATTGATAAATGATATAAGAACATCTTTTTTAAGCTTAAGATCCTTTATTGGTATGCCTGAAACCCTTGAATTCTCCTCAACTATGAATTCTATGGCTTCTACCCTTGAATCAAACATATGATAAAGCGTTTCAATATTGCTTCCCTTAGAATTTTTCTTTGCGCGCACATATGCAATAATAGCCTCTGAGGTAATATACTTAGGATATACAAGACTTCCAAGGTCAAGATTATTAATAACCTGCTTATAATTAACTCTGTTAATCTTAGTAACAACCTTTGCGTTAGACACCTGCTTTGCGTGAAGTGTAAGCATTATATTTTCCTCATCTATTCCTGTAAGCGGTATAAATGACTGAACCCTCTCTATACCTTCTTCTTTAAGTATATCAGGGTCTGTACCATCACCATTTATAACTATCGCCTTAGGAAGCTTGACACTTAATCTTTCGCAGTTCTGCCTGTCTCTTTCTATTATTTTTACCGATATTCCCATGTTAATAAGTTCTTTTGCAAGGTAATAAGCAGCCTTGCTTCCACCTATTATCATAGTGTCCTTTACCTGATTAGTCGCAAAACCTATGGTCTTTAAGAAGTTTCTTGCTATATGTCTTTCTGATACAAATGATAAGACATCCCCTGCTTTTATCACAAAATCACCATTAGGAATGTATACTTCTCCATCCCTTTCTATGGCACATATAAGTATATCATTTGTAATATTTTTACCAAGATAAGCTATACTTAATCCGTTAAGAACATTATCAGATGGTACTTTGAACTTAACAAGTTCTGCCTGTCCATGTGCAAAAGAATTAACTTCAAGTGCAGTTGGAAGATAAAGTATACGTGCAACCTCCTTAGCGGCTTCAAGTTCAGGATTAATGATAAGTGCAAGTCCTAACTTCTCTCTCAGGTAGCCAGTTTCCTCACTGTAATCAGGTGTTCTTACTCTTGCTATGGCTGCACAGTTACCCACTCTCTTGGCAACTGTACAGCACAACAGATTAAGTTCATCTGAGTCAGTAACCGCTATTATAAGGTCTGACTCTTCTATTCCTGCCTCCATCTGAGTAGAATAGCTTGCTCCATTGCCGACTATTCCCATAACATCAAACATATTGGTAATATCCTGTATACGCTCTGGTTTCTTGTCTATAACTGTTATATCATGGCCTTCCTTTGAAAGCTGCTCAACAAGTGTAGCACCTACTTTACCGCAGCCTACGATTATGATATTCAGTCCATTTTCCTTTTTACTTACTTTAAACATAATATTAATATTCCTCACCTCTGATAATAGGCTGGCTGAAATGTATCTTTCCTGTCAGATAACACATTTTCCCCTCTTTATCAGTCTATGCATAATTATAATGCTTTCTTTATAGCCTCAAAAAGTTCATCATATTCTTCAAATGCTTCAAGCTGTGGATAATCCTTCTTTATCTGTTCTGTACTTCTGAAAAGGAAGCCTGCCTTGCTTGCCTGTATCATACCAAGGTCATTATGGCTGTCACCACTTGCTATTGTTTCAAAACCAACTGACTGGAGTGCCTTTACTGTTGAAAGCTTAGACTGCTCACAGCGCATCTTGAAACCTGTTATAGTACCATCCTCTGCAACTTCAAGTGTATTGCAGAATATTGTAGGCCATCCTAACTTTTTCATAAGTGGGGCTGCAAACTGTGTAAATGTATCGCTTATAATAATAACCTGTGTAGTTTCACGTAACTTATCAAGAAATTCCTTAGCGCCTGGAAGTGGGTCTATCTTTGCAATAGTTTCCTGAATTTCCTTAAGTCCAAGTCCGTGCTCCTTTAATATACCTAATCTCCAGTTCATAAGCTTGTCATAATCAGGCTCATCTCTTGTAGTTCTCTTAAGCTCTGGAATACCACTTGCCTCTGCAAATGCTATCCATATTTCTGGAACTAACACACCCTCAAGGTCTAAACATACAATATTCATACTCATAATAATCCTCATTTCTGCGCACTTTTTTTACATAACGGTTTGTGTCAAGTGCGCGCAGACACAAATCCCGTATGTGAAAAATCTATTTATCTGAAAAAGCAAATACCGGCTAGGATTATAACACACTTTAACAATATAGTGAATATATCATCTATTTTTTCTCATGTGCCGCTATCAGCGAAAGCTTATCAGGTATGCTGATATGCTGGGGACAGTTTTTTTCGCACCTGTGACACTTAACACAATCCGATGCCTTTCCTCTTCCCATAGTCAGTCTTCCATGATACATATTAGAAAAATTATTATTAATACAATAGTTGTTATACAGTGCAAAAAGTCCCGGAATATTAATATTCTTAGGACATACCTCCATACAGTATCCGCATGATGTGCACTGTATGGATATTCTGTTATTAATTATATCTACAACTCTACCTAACAATTCCTTTTCTTTATCATTAAGTGGCTGTGGATTATCCATAATTCTTATATTATCCTGCACCTGTGAAAGATTGCTCATACCGCTTAATACCATAAATACACCGGGAAGCTGTGCTGCAAACCTGAGTGCATATGAAGCTGTAGATGCATCCTCATTATATTCCTTAAGAATACTTAGTGCCTCATCAGGCAGGTCTGCAAGCGTTCCGCCCTTTACAGGCTCCATAACTGCTATCGGTTTATTGTGCTTTCCTGCAACCTCATAACATGCCCTTGACTGTATAATCTTATTCTCCCAGTCAAGATAATTAATCTGAAGCTGCACAAAGTCAACCTCCGGATGTTCTGTTAAAATCTGGTCTAGCATAGCCGCATCATCATGGAACGAAAAACCGAAGTTCTTAATCTTTCCTTCTTCTTTCATCCTCTTTGCAAACTCAAAGCCACCCCATTTATCAGTGTTAAAATATCTGTCCCTTCCCATATTGTGCATAAGATAGTAATCAAAATATCCAACACCAGTCTTTTCAAGCTGCTTATTAAAATACATCGGATATTCATCCCCCGACTTAATAAGCACTGTCGGCATCTTATCTGCCAGAACATAGCTGTCCCTGTCGTATCTGTCTACAAGTGCCTCTTTTAATGCATTTTCTGATAGCTGCTCATGATATGTAAATGCAGTGTCAAAGTATGTAAAACCTGCTACCATATATGTATCTATCATTCTTTTTAATTCTTCTATATCTATAGAACTTTTATCCTGTGGGTCTATGAGTGGAAGCCTCATAGCACCAAAACCAAGCTTCTTCATATTCTAATCAATCCTCTTTCTGCCCCAGAAGAACAGCGCAACTGTTCCGGGACCTGTATGACTTCCTATAGTTGTTCCTATATTATTAATAAGGACTTTTCCATTAAGCTTAGGAAACTTTTCTTCAATAAGCTTTGCAACCGCTTCTGCATCCTGTCTGCACGCTGACATTGAAATATAACATTTGTCAGCATAATCAAGTCCGTTATCAGCATTCTGCACCATCTTGTTAACCGTTTCTGCTATAACCTTCTTCTTGGTTCTTATCTTTTCCCTTGGGATAAGCTTTCCCTGATAATCAACATTAAGAAGAGGGCATATATTAAGAAGATTTCCAACAAAACCTGACACTTTCGACACTCTTCCACCTTTTATAAAAAATGTAAGGTCTGTCGTAAAGAACCAGTGATTAACCCTTAACTTATTTTCCTCAACCCAGCCTCTAAGCTCATCTATGCCCATGCCGGCATCCCTTAAGTCAGCTACCTTGTCCATAAGCAGACCATAACCTGAAGATGCTGCAAGTGAGTCTATAACATATATCTTTCTGTCAGGATACTTTTCCATTAAAGTCTGTGCCGCTATCTGTGCAGAGTTGATAGTTCCTGATATACCCGATGAAAGCGTAATATGAAGTATATCCTTTCCCTGCTTTAAGAAGTCTTCAAAATACTTCTCATATTCATCTGCATTTATCTGTGAAGTCTTAGTATCTGCGCCTTCTGTCATTGCCTTATAGAAGTCCTCAATGTCCATAGTCTTTCCTAAGTCATCCATATATGTAACTCCGTCAAGTTCATAGTGAAAACATATGTAATGAATATCTCTTTCAAGAAAATGCTTTTCTGAAAGGTCTGCTGTTGAACAACACGAAATTATATAATCACTCATACTTTCCTAACCTCCAATATTTATATTTTTGCTCTCACTGTCTATTGTATATATTTTTTGATTTATTGCAACTATATTTCTTGACTATACGCGTGTATTAATAATATGATGTTAAGTATTAAAAGATTTAAAACCGTATTACGGCTTTTTACGAAAGACCCCAGTATCATATATTGCATATCAATGTAGCAATTTGTGTACATTAAAGGTGTAACGTATCTTTTTAACCAGCCATCAATTATACCTCAGGAGATTATTATTATGCTTACCTACTCTTTTAATAACCGCAATGGACGAAGTTTATATGAATATTTATATATATGCATAAAAGAAGATATTATATCAGGAAAGCTTTCACCTGACACCAAGCTTCCATCTAAGAGGGACTTTGCCAAAAATCACGGTATAAGCGTAGTTACTGTCGAAAATGCATATGGACAGCTCCTTGCAGAAGGTTACATATATTCTCTTCCTAAGAAGGGGTTTTATGTGTCGGATATCAACAATAATCTAAGCCAGAGTTCTTACTCTGTAATAAAGACACCAGACACTAACAATACTGAAAATGTGTCTAAAACCAATTCAGGTGTGTCTGATACAGACAATAACTCAGATAATCCTGTTTATATTAAGCCTTCCGCTCCGGCTGAATTTATTAATCTTGTTTCAAGCCACACGCCACACGATAACTTTCCTTTTTCCATATGGGCAAAGCTTATGCGCCATGTCCTTACTTATGAAGGTGACGACACTTTAAATGTGCCACCTACCGGAGGTGTTATGCAGTTAAGGAGCGCTATTGCACATCATCTGTACGAGTTCCGTGGAATAACTGTGAGTCCCGAGCAGATAATAATAGGTGCTGGTACTGAATACCTCTATGGTCTTATCGTCCAGCTCCTCGGACGTGACTTATCATATGGACTTGAAAACCCAAGTTCTAAAAAGATAGTCAATATATACCGCTCACTTGATGTTAATGTGAATTATCTGGATATGGATGATGAGGGGGTTATTCCGGACTGTGCGGGGCTTAATAACTCACAGATTATACAGATATCGCCATCCCACCACTTTCCAACTGGTATTGTCACATCAATCAGCAGACGTTACGGACTGTTACAGTGGGCGAACCAGTCACCGGACAGATATATAATAGAGGATGATTACGACAGTGAATTCAGGCTTCAGGGAAAACCTATACCATCACTTTTTTCTATAGATGCAACCGACAAAGTCATATATTTTAATACATTTACCAAAAGCCTTGCATCAACCATAAGAATAAGTTATATGGTGCTGCCCCAGCCTCTGCTTAAATGCTTTAAAAGCAAGTTAGGCTTCTATTCCTGCACTGTATCTAACTTTGAGCAGTATACTCTTGCTCACTTTATAGATGAGGGCTACCTTGATAAGCACATAAACCGTATGCGAAACCACTTCCGTGACATACGTGATGAGCTTATCGGAAAGCTTATGAACAGTAGTATTAAGGATAAGCTTCATATATATGAAGAAAACTCAGGCCTTCATTTTCTGCTGCGTTACGATACCGCGGTTTCTGATGAGGAACTTAAAAAAAGAGCTTACGACAAAGGACTCCTTATATCCTTTCTTTCAGATTATATAGCTCACAGCTCATACAAGCGTACTGCATATGAACATATAGCTATTGTTAATTATTCTGGAATAACGGCAGCGGATGTTGAAAAGACGGCAAGGCTGCTTATTGATATATATATGTAATATTTATATATCATTATAAATATAAATCCTTGTGTTTTTTCAGTATTACAAAGACTTATTTTTAATACTATAAATAGTACTTGCAAAAATATGCAAATATATAAACATAGTATTGTAATGCATACTGTAATATATGACAAATACAGAAAATATTAAGAGGCTGTCACATTAAATATAATTATAAAATATTCAGATAATAAGTTTAGAACCATTAATACTATATTTATTGTCTGAATACCTTATAATAATAATCAGTGTAACAACCTCTTATTATTTTATCATATTTCTAATTACATCAACTTAATAATCTAAGCTTTGCCTGCCTTACAATCACGGTAAAATCTATACTGGCAGCGCCCGCCTCTCTTAGCTTCGTATAATGCTTTATCCGCATTTTTATACATATCATAATAATGCATATCGCCATCACTTGAAAGGCTGATACCCATACTTATGCTGACCTGATATCCGTCATATACACACGATACCTTATTAAATATCCTGTCAACTATATCAAGTATATTATCCTCCTGCTTATACTGTACATACACAACAAACTCATCACCGCCATACCTTATCGCTATATCGTGGTCTTCACGTATGCACTCTTTAAGTCTGGCTGCTACCTGCTGTAAAACACAATCACCAAAGTAGTGTCCATATGTATCATTTGCCGACTTGAACTTATCTATATCAAATATTATAAATGCAGAATCAAGATAAGCTTCACTATCCATCTTGCTCTTAATAAGCAGTTCACCCGTAATATGATTATACAGTCCTGTAAGAAGGTCAAGAGATGCCTGCTTTGCAAGTGACTGTCTTAAATATTCCTGATGATATCTTTCAGTTAAATTTCTTAAGCTGACTATGCCAATAATATGTTCAGTAATATTATCCTTCGCAAGATATATAGTCTTACCAATCCACATTTCTTCATTCTGCGAATCAAGTGTCCTGTAATCCTGTGTCAGCAGTGTACTGCCATTATTATAGGCCTCTATCATAGCAGCCGAAGTTGCTAATTTCCTATAGTTATCTATAGTGTCTTCTGACACCCTTTTATCCCATCTTCTACAATACTCATCATATGAACAAGGTGTGTTTATGCCAACCGCATCAAGTACTCTTAACATTTTATTTTTTTTCTTCTGGAATATGTCATTCTCTATGACGTCCCTTGAAAAATCCACCTGATATAATACTATCGCTTCTGACATAAGTGCATCCTTATACTGTTCTGTCGTCTGGAGAAGCTTCTTTAACTCAAGATTTTTTCTTTTTATAATATCATAATACCTATATCTGTGCGTTACATCTCTACATGTAACAGTTATCTGATTTCTATCTTTATCATTCGCGGTATCGTGTATAAGACTTATAAGCATCCACTTATATCTTTTCTTATCCATAAGCCTTACATCGTTATTTAATATTGATTTATCACTCTCTGCAAATGCTTCTAATGCTTCATATGATATAAGTCCATCAAGCTTTTTCCTGTCTTCACAATGACAGCTGTCTACCATTCTCTGAATCCAATTATCAAGCTCAATAGCTTCATCCATGTCTAATGCTCTTTCCTCATTATGTAAACACATCACTTTTCTGGCTGCTATATCTATCTGATATATACCAACATACTGTGAAGTTAACATTCTGAGAATTCTGTCTTCCAACTCTAAACGCTCATCCATAGTATTATATCCATCCCAACCGATATATTATGTATGGGTGTCAGATGTAAATATGCCACCCATTCCATATATACATACAATCATTCTTCTATAAGCATGAATTCATCAGATTTAACATATTCGCTTACAAGTTATGCATATATAGATAATTTCACAATAAACATATTAACAATATACCACAGTAACATATAAAAGTCACTTGAATTATTGATATTTTTTGCATTTTTCGCATATTTATACACTTATATAAAATTATTTTAGTAAAATTCACTAATTGTTGTTATTTGTGTAAATGTATTTTTATAGCAGCTAATTTCATCTTGGCTCCTGATAAAAACTTTAAATAAAATTTCTATCATCAGACTGAAAGATGCATAAATAGCAGATTTGTAACCAATTAACGTGACACAAAAGATGATGACACCTTTAATGAATATCAGCCATAAAAATAACACACTATGACACAAATATACAACTTAAAATAAATTATAAGCTGATTTTACCCCACCCTTAGCAAAAAACTTAATTTTCATTACAAATTAATTATAATAGAAAGAAGGACCTTAAGGTTTATAATAACCCCTCAGTCCCTCTTTTTTTGTGACTATTCTTTTCACAGTCTCTCATAAATTGTTATATCAAGCAATTCTAAGACTATTTCAAACCTGCTGTTAATTAACCAAAGTATCTCTTTAAAAGACCTTCAAATGCCTTACCATGTCTAGCTTCATCTCGTGCCATCTCATGAACTGTATCATGGATTGCATCAAGGTTAGCAGCCTTAGCACGCTTTGCAAGGTCAACCTTACCTGCTGTAGCTCCGTTTTCTGCTTCAACTCTCATTTCAAGGTTCTTCTTTGTGCTGTCTGTTACAACTTCACCAAGAAGCTCTGCAAACTTAGCTGCATGCTCTGCTTCTTCCCATGCTGCCTTTTCATAGTAAAGACCTATCTCTGGATAGCCCTCTCTATGTGCAACTCTTGCCATAGCAAGATACATACCTACTTCTGAACACTCACCATTGAAGTTAGCTCTTAAGTCTTCAATAATATCTTCGCTTACTCCCTTAGCTACTCCAACTACATGCTCTGCTGCCCATACCTTACCATCGCCCTGAGCTAAGAACTTGTCTGCTGGTGCCTTACATACTGGACAGACATAATCTGCTGGAAGTGAGTCTCCTTCATAAACATAACCGCATACTGTACATACATACTTCATATTCGTAATCTCCTTTTCTTTTTTAATATTTATAAAATAGTAATTATTACTGTTTTGTGAGTTTAATATAACATTCTTTTTTATACTTGTCAAGTAAAATAGTAATAATTCCTATTATTATTTTTAATATTTATTACTTATTTTTCGCTGCACACTTAGGACATTTGCCATAGAAAAATGAAATATTTCCCTGAATCACTCCGTCAAACCCTTTAGCCGCCGCATTATTAAAAGCTTTCTCAACCTCTTTGGAATCAAAGTCAAGGTCGATCACACTTCCACACTCAACACACTGAAAATGATAGTGTGGCTCTACATTTCCATCAAAATGCACTGAGCCATCATCACAAGGCACTTTAACCGCCATGCCATTATCAACAAGAAAAGAAAGATTCCTGTAAACTGTACCAAGGCTTATATTCGGAAAATCCTTGCTGACATACTCATATACCACCTCTGCTGTAGGATGGTCTTTTCTTGACATAAGAAATTCTTTAATAGCCTCTCTCTGCCTGCTCCTTTTAACTACCGCCATATAATATTCTCCTCTATAGAAATTATTCAATATCAATAATAGTTACTATTATTAAATATAACATTTATTGTCCATCTGTCAAGATGTCATAAAAAAGAACCCAATACTTATATTGCATAATATAAATGAGCACATTAAATTATGCAATTTTCAGATTTGCTCATATATATAAACCATAAAATATATCCTTATAACAGGGACAAAACAATTCCTACAGTCTCATCATTCCTGACATTATGCAGCTTCCAGCAGCGCCACACATCTTTACTTCATCTCTTCTTGTTCCCTCCACATCTATTCCACCTATTGCATATACAGGAATAGTCACACTATCACATACCTCTTTAAGGAACTCTAATCCTCTCGGTGCAAGTCCTTTTTTACAGTCAGTAGCATATATATGACCTGCGGTTATATATGACGCACCAAGCTTCTGTGCTTCGACTGCCTCCTCTACTGAATGTATGGAACAGCCTATTTTTTTGTGTAACACAATATGACTTACTGCCTCCGACTCATCTGCTGGATATATGGAACAGTCTATCCTGGCAGGTGTGCTGGATGTACTTGCATCAGTTGATTTATCTGGCGTAACCGATGTATTATTCGCATCCGCTATACCATCCATATATTCCTTATACTCTCTGAAATGCTGCAAAGACATATGAACTGTATCAAGTCCAAGTTCCTCTGCGACACTAATATGTGTATGAATAATTAACCGTACATTATAAATATTAGTTATATTATACACCTGTTCTGCAAGCTTTGTATACTCTTTTTGGCTCAAATCTTTCTCTCTTAGTATTATAGCCTTTGGTCCTGCCTCACACACTCTTTTTATCTGTTCTAAGAAATCTCTCTGACACAGCTTCCTGTTTGTAATTGCTATAACATCGTTTAGCATACATTTTTCCTTTTTATTCTATATAGTATGATGTAAGTGTCAAAAGTATAAAAAGTCGTTTCTGCTTGCAGAAAAAGACTTTTTTACTTGGGACACGCTAAACACCGAAAACGGAATAAAATGTCGTGAATACGGCATTTTATGAAAGTTTGAGGTGTTTAAGGATTGCGTGAATTGCATAGCAATGTAGCAATACTGATACATCAGTGAGTGGCAAAATTTACTTTTGACACTCACATCATAGTATCAATTTACAACGCATTTCCATGATTCATCTGTACTTAATATGCATTTTTAGCTGCTTACTAACCCACATATATAATCACTCATAACGTTGTTGATGATTATATTATTGATAGTAAACACTGGTTAACCTACATATATATAATCGCTCATAACCGGCTGCAAGCCTATCTTTACAAGGTCATCATACACTTCTTTTACATCTCTTCCATCTGATATCTCAAACTGCTCATCGCCCTTGTCGCTGTCATCGATATCGTCTGAATGGCTGCCAATTCCTGTGCTGACACCTGCTGATATCTTAGTAGCTGCTATATTCATAAGATTATCCCTTACTCTTGCACACTCTCTTGTTGATACTGTTATGCTTGCAAATGGCATAAACAGCCTGTATGCTGTAACAACCTGTAAAAGCTGCGCCTCGTGCACATCCTTTGGATTAATCCTGTCGTTATTGATAATTGGTCTTAATCTTGGACATGAAAATGCTATCTCAGCGTGTGGGTACTTTCTCTGGAGCAGGTATGCATGCATTCCTGTTGCAAATGCATCTTTTCTAAAGTCATCAAGTCCTAACAGTGCCGCAAATCCTACGCCTCTCATTCCACCTTTTAATGCACGCTCCTGCGCATTGAGTCTGTATGGATATATTCTCTTATGACCTGCAAGATGTAGTGTTTCATACTTGTCTGAATTGTAAGTTTCCTGAAATACTGTGACATAATCAGCACCACATTTGTGAAGATATGCATACTCATCTGAATTCATAGGATATACTTCAAGACCTATTACTTTAAAGTACTTTCTTGCTATCTTACAAGCCTCGCCTATATACTCAACGCTCGACATCTTCTTGCTTTCGCCTGTAAGTATAAGTATCTCCTGAAGTCCTGACTTGGCAATAGCCTGCATCTCCTCTTCTATCTCTTCATAGTTAAGCTTGGCTCTCTTTATTTTATTATGGCAGTTGAAACCGCAATATATACAGTAATTCTCACAGTAATTAGCTATGTATATAGGTGTAAAGAAGCATATTGAATTACCAAAATGTCTTTCTTTTTCTATCTTTGCTGCCTGCGCCATCTGCTCAAGATAAGGCAGTGCTGCCGGTGACAAGAGTGCTGCAAAATCCTCTGGTGTACGGTTTGTTGCATTTATGGCATTCTCTACATCTTTTGCTGTATATTTGTCATAATCATAATTATTCATAGCCTCTATGACCTGCTTATCTATATCAGAATCAAGCACCTCCATATCTGGCATATATTCCATATGATTAGTTCTGTTTTTCTTTAAATCCTCAAGTATCTCTTCACTTAATATACTTTCATTTATATGTAAATCTTTGCTTTCGCACTTATCGTTTTTATTATTTATTGCTTTATCATCTGTTTGATTACCGGCTATTTCTTTTTTATTTATTTTTTCTTCGTTATCTAATTTGTTGGTATTTAATTCGTTAGTACTCATACTAATCCTCATTTCTGTATATATTTATTACTAGATTATAACTATTTAAAAATTCTTATTTTTATACCCATAAATGAGTAAATAAAGAAATTTCACAAAAATAAGTTATTTTTTCAACTCAAGTACATTTAAATAAATCACAATAGTTCTATGTATTTACATCATATACAAAATTATGTAACATTTCAGATTTACTCATTTATAGTTTATACAATATCAGTTAATCTTAGATATCAACCAGCATTATATCTTCTCCATAAAAATACATTTAACAACATTTTATTGGTGAAGATATCCAGTAAGTGGTGATGAGGCGCTTGCTCCATCTTTCTTTACTCTTCCAAGTCCTGAAAGATATGCTTCACGACCTGCATTTATCGCATTCTTAAATGCTGCTGCCATACGTGGAATATCTCCTGCTGTTGCTATCGCTGTATTTGCCATAACTGCGGCTGCACCCATTTCCATAACCTCACATGCCTGTGATGGTCGTCCGATACCGGCATCTACTATTATTGGAAGGTCTATTTCATCTATAAGTATCTGGATAAAGTCCTTTGTACATACTCCCCTGTTAGAACCGATAGGTGCTGCAAGAGGCATTATACAGGCTGCACCAGCATTTGCCATATCCCTTGCTGCATTAAGGTCAGGATACATATATGGCATAACTACAAAGCCTTCCTTGGCAAGTATTTCTGTAGCCTTAGCTGTTTCATAATTATCTGGAAGAAGGTACTTTGTATCTCTTATAACTTCTATCTTTACCATATCGCTGTGACAAAGTTCTCTTGAAAGTCTTGCTATTCTTACAGCCTCCTCAGCATTTCTTGCTCCTGATGTATTAGGAAGAAGATGGACATTTTCAGGAATATAATCAAGTATGTTTGCAATTCCGCCATCGTTGGCTCTTCTTAACGCAAGTGTTACTATCTGTGCCTCAGCCTGCTTAACCGCCGCATCTATAAGCTCAAGTGAGTACTTTCCCGAACCTAATATAAAACGTGATGTGAACTCATATTTTCCTAACTTAAATATATCCTTTGACTGACTGCTGTTTTCACTATTTACATTGTTTATTATGTTGTTTTCTGTGTTATTGTTTGTATTATTATTCATTGTTAATCCTCATTTCTGCATATATTTTAATGTATTTTTATTATCTGTTTTTTATTTGTTATGCCATATAAAATAATTTAACCTGTTATGCTACTTCAATTAATTTATAGTTATTAAATATAATCAGCCCCCACCCATAAAGCTTAATACTTCCAGTGTATCATTTTGTTTTAACACTATCTGTTCGTACTTTTCTTTTGGGATTATTTCCTCATTCAGCTCTACAACTACATGTTCAGGCTTGTAATTATTATCCGCTATAAATGTGGCAATATTGATGTCTTCATTTATTGTCCGTTTTTTGCCATTAAATGTTATATCCGCCATAAAATACCTTCTTTCTTTAAACTAAACATTATAAGTGTCTATGCGTATATTTTAAGTAATTTTATATTCTCACCTGCAAACTGATATTTGTCATTATACGCAAAAAAGAGTTCACAAAGAAAAGCGCCCTTGGTGGTGCTCCCCTTCATGAACTCTTTGAATTCACTCTAAAAATGTTTTATTAAGTTGTTAATAACTATATCATTTGTGCTGTTATATTGCAAGCAATATTTTTATATGCATTTTAAATTCTGATAATCCTGAATTATATTTTCACGTTGGAACGACAACTTTCAACACTCACATCAATTTTCCGCTACTACAAAAATACCATATGATTAGTCTTGACACTTTCAGGAAATACAGATATTCTGATATTATAAAAGGCAATATCGATATTAAGAAATGTGATTATGATGAGGACGTATACGAAAAGCCGCTGACAGACCAGATGTTAAGGGACAGACTTGCATTCTTGTCGTTGTTTGTGACAGAAACGGTAGATGAGGCTATAGCCATTCAGAACATATTTCCGGAATTATCAGAGATATTTAATGAGATGAATGAGTATCTTGCAAGACCAGAGGAGGTGTTAGGTATGTTTTCAGAAGCATTAAGAATACTCAACCATAACACGGCGGTACTGATGGTTGATGAGTACAGGAAGAAGTATCAGGAGATGGAGAAAAATCTCAAGAAGGAAATGAAAGAAAAACTTGATGACAAAGACAAACAAATCAGCAGTCAGGAGGAATTATTAAAAAATCAGGAAGAGCAGCACAAAAAAGACCTTGAAAGAATAGCTGAACTTGAGGCAAAACTAAACAGTATTAATAACAGCAGCAATAACATTTAACTAAGATAATACATTAAAACAAGGAAGTAATATTTATGGAATTATTTGATATAGTGGATGAACATGGAATACCTACAGGTGAAACTGTTGAAAGAAGCATAGCACACAGAGATGGCATAAGGCATCGTTCTGAACATGTATGGATAGCACGCCATACTCCTACCGGTGTAGAAGTTCTTATGCAGAAACGTGCCATGATAAAAGATTCATTTCCGGGACGATTTGATACATCAAGCGCTGGACATATCCACGCTGGCGAAGAGCCATGTGAATCCGCAGTACGTGAACTATATGAGGAACTTGGAATACAGGCAGTACCAGAAGACCTTACATTCATAGATACATTTGTAATTAATTATCAAAAAGAATTCCATAATAATCTCTTTAAAGATAGTGAGATAGCTTTTGTCTATGCTTATACTAATCCTGTTGACATAAGCTGTCTTACCTATCAGCCTGAGGAGGTTGAAACTGCTGAGTGGTTTAATCTTGATTATGTCATAGAAGAATGTAAAAAACATAATCAGAAGTTCTGTGCTCCAATGGGCGGACTTGAACTAATCCGCAAGTATACCCTTAACTGTAATTTTTAACTTTAAGAGGAATGGCAAGAATATAAAATAAATACAATCATAAAATTTTATTAAAAGATATAGAAGGTTTAAATATGATACAACATAATCACTCTTTAGTTGCAATCAAAAATATATCTTTTAAATGAATCAACCCCTTGCGGGAATGTACATTATTGCCTACATTCCCACAAGGGGTTTAATAATTAACATCATTTATACTCAATCATGAATTTTCTTCATTCTTTGACTAGCTTTTAATCTTAATACCTGCAATTACTCATTCCTAAGCGCAGCCACCGGGTCGCTCTTTGATGCCTTCTTAGAAGGTATCAGTCCACCTATAAATGTGAGGAATATACTAAGAAGTATAAGCACTATTGCCGGTGCTACAGGAAGCACTGCATTTATGTTATTAACACCGGAAACTGCGTGTATAATAGCATTTATTGGTATCAGCATAAGTAAGGTTATTCCTATTCCCATAAGACCGGCACACAGACCGATTATACAGGTTTCAGCATTAAATACCGCTGATACATTTTTCTTGGAAGCACCTATAGCCCTTAAGATACCTATTTCCTTTCGGCGCTCTAAAACACTTATATAAGTGATGACACCTATCATAATAGAAGAAACAACAAGAGATATCGCAACAAATGCTATAAGTACATAACTTATTACATTGACAATAGTCGTAACAGATGACATAAGCGTTCCGACCACGTCTGTATAGCTTATAACCTGTGCATCCTTACCCTGCCTCTTCATATCATTATTATAATTATCAAGTATCTTTACTATCTGGTCTTTGCTCTCAAAGTCCTTAGGATATATATCTATACCGCTAGGAACTGCAAGGTCTGCATAGCCTAACTTCTTCATATTATTATCATAAGAAGCTATATCTGTGTTTGACATAAGTGACATCATAAGGTCTGAGAGGTCATCCTCATTCATATTCATCTTGATAGCATCTGCAAAGCTTTCTGTGTCTATTCCAAATGCACTGCCAAAGTCATAACTGTCCATATCAGCACCTGTGCCTGCAAAACCAAATGCATTAGTCATATTATTACCCATAAGCTGCATTGCATTTACCATAGCCTCTGTCATGCTTGACATCATCTGTGTCATAACCTGCTCCATGGCCTGCTGCATATTAAGAGTAATACTGCTCATCATCTTATTCATAGAAGCTTCAATACCTGCTGTTATCTGCTCCTGAAGGCTGTTTATCATATTGGTTATAACCTTATCAAGAATACCATCCACATCAGGATAGCCATTCTGTTTTGCATATTCCACAAATCCGTCAGCCACGTCACGCTGGAATATATTCCACAACTGTTCGTAAGATATATCAATAACTACTGCATCTGACATAATATCCTTAGCAGAGGCTGTTATCTGCTGTCTTGCCTCATCGGTAAGAAGAAACTTAAATACACTGTCTGCACTTGTATCTTCTATGCCATTATTCTTAACATACTCAAAATACTTTTCTTCAAGCTTATTCACTTCCTGTAACACTCTGTCCTGCGATATATTTACCTGAACAGAATCTGTAATAAGCTGCTTTATGTCTGCGCCTAACTTAGCAGATACCCCATCGGACAGTATATATTCCTTAAAGCCTGATAACATACTGTTTATATCTGCTTTCACTTCGTCATTAAGACTGTCACTGATAAACTTCTTTATAGTATCAGCATCCATACTTCCCATATCAAAGTCAAAGCTTCCATCGCCCATAATGTCAGACATATCGCCAAAACTGATATCATCAAACATTGAAGAGTCAAATGCATCACTGTCAAACATTGAGGCATCAAAGCCTGCTGATATATCGTCAAGATTTATAAGCGAACTTATATCTGACATATCCATATTGTATATACTGTCATCCACCTTAAATGCATTACTCATCGCGTCAGTATCTATCTGGAAAAGCGATTCCATATTAAACTTATTATCCTGACTGTCAGTTCCGAACTTTTCACCTGTAAATATATTAGTATCCTTATTATCCTTCTGCGCTTTTACAATATCACTCGAAGCTGCATACTGTATAAGATGCTTTGTAAGGTTCTGTGTATATCCTATTCCGGGAGTAAGCATTGCTGCCGCAGTTCCCTCAATCTGCTGGACTATGCCAGTTATCTTTAAGTCCTCTCCACGGCTTACAAGGTCTTTCATATACGCATCATTACCTGTTTTATCTTTCCATATGTCATACTCTGAATCATATTCATAATAATCTGCACTATTTACAACCTTAAATGTCATTCCAAGCAGGTCATCATACGAAAAGCTGTCATTATTTTCCGGCACATCTATCTCTTTTTCTGACATAAATGCTGATACCATATTTTCATATTCTGTACTATCTCTTAGGCCCAGAGTATACTCAAGCCTGTCGCTTATATTGCCATTGGAATTAAGAACAAGCACACATTCGTTATAACTTTCAGGCCAGTGTCCTGCTTTCACTTCATACTGTCCACTATAAAGGTCACTGTTAGCTGGAAGCTCATAGAATACATTGGTTGACATACTTGATGTCATGGAATTCTCATAAGAAGATGACATTCCAACCATTTCATAAGATTTATCAGGATTAATCTGCTTATAAGTATCATTCTTGTCACTTCTGTATATCTGTGGTGTCACAACATAATTATATTCAATAGCATGTACATAATTATCTATATTTTCAGGATTGCTCTCAAGATAAGTTTTTAATGCTGCAAGGTCGTTCGTGCTCATCTTTGAAAACATATTCGTAACAGCCGGGGTTACTCCTATGTCATTATCTTTCTTATTATCTGGCGAGTCTACACTTGCACTGACCATCATAGCCGTAAGGTCAAAGCCTGTGCTTTGTATCTGCAAAGGATATTCCGAAAGCGTATCCTCTTCCATCGCCTTTATATAACCACTCACACCATTAGATATCGAAAGTATAAGTGCTATACCGATAATACCTATCGAACCTGCAAATGAAGTAAGAAGGGTTCTTGCTTTCTTTGTCTTAAGGTTCTGGAAGCTGAGTGAAAGTGCTGTAAGAAATGACATTGAAGACTTTCCCATATTCTTGTGTACCGGCTCTTCTGTAATCTCTTCGCTTATATCAAGAGGGTCTGAATCTGATAATATCTTTCCGTCCTTAACCTCTACTATTCTTGTGGCATACTCATAAGCAAGCTCAGGGTTATGCGTTACCATAACTACAAGCCTGTCTTTTGATACTTCCTTTAAAAGCTCCATTACCTGTACACTTGTATCACTGTCAAGTGCGCCTGTCGGCTCATCTGCAAGAAGTATATCAGGATTGTTGACAAGCGCTCTTGCTATCGCAACTCTCTGCATCTGTCCGCCTGACATCTGGCTTGGTCTTTTATGTATCTGTTCACCAAGTCCAACCTTCTCTAACGCATCTATAGCACGTTTTCTTCTCTCCGACCTTGATATACCTGATATTGTAAGTGCCAGCTCTACATTGGAAAGAACTGTCTGGTGCGGTATCAGATTATAACTCTGGAATACAAAGCCTATCGTATGGTTACGATATGAATCCCAGTCCCTGTCCTTATACTTTTTGGTTGATATTCCATTGATGATAAGGTCACCACTATCGTATCTGTCAAGACCTCCTATTATATTAAGAAGAGTCGTTTTACCAGAACCACTGGGTCCAAGAATAGCCACGAATTCACTATCCCTTAAGTTCAGCGACACATCATCAAGTGCCTTCTGAACAAGCTTTCCTGTTCTGTATTCCTTGCGTATATGTTGAATCTGAAGCATTCCCTATCTCCTGTTCTTTTATAATTCACAGCTTTTTATTTCTTTTTTTCTATTAGGTAGGTCCCAAGTTCTAAAGTTTTATCATAAAAGCAAAAAGGACTTTTGACCTTTTCCCTGTCTTTATAAGTATAAATCATTGTATACATTTATTACAACATACTTTGGTAATTAAAATATTACTATTTTATAACATTTTCCTAAACAAATAATCATTATATCTCGTCATTACGTGTTATAATATCAATAACACTACTATATATGGAGGTACTGCTATGTGGGCATATGAAAGTGTATTTTATCAGATATATCCTCTGGGATTTTGTGGCGCACCATTTGAGAATGATGGTGTACTTAACCACCGTATCCTAAAGGTCAATGACTGGATTTCTCATATTAAAAAGACAGGTGCAAATGCTATCTATTTTTCTCCTGTGTTTGAGTCTGACACTCACGGCTATAATACCCGTGATTATACTAAGATTGACAAACGTCTTGGAACTAATGAAGATTTTGCTGTGGTGTGCAATAACCTGCACAAGGAAGGCATAAAAGTTGTGCTTGACGGTGTATTTAACCACGTTGGACGAGGTTTCTGGGCTTTTCAGGATGTTTTAAAAAACAGGGAAGCTTCTCCTTATGTGAACTGGTTTGCAAGAATTGACTTTAACGGAAACTCTAATTATAACGATGGTCTGTGGTATGAAGGCTGGGAAGGCTGTTATGACCTTGTAAAGCTTAACCTTTATAATGAGGATGTAATACAGCACATTTTCGCTGCGATTAAGGGATGGGTAGAGGAATTCGATATAGATGGCTTAAGACTTGATGTTGCTTACTGCCTGAACCACGATTTTCTTAAGAGGCTTCGTTCATTCTGTGATACTTTAAAGCCTGATTTTTTCCTGCTCGGAGAAACTCTTCACGGCGACTATAACCAGATTATGAATGATGATATGTTACATTCTGTCACTAATTATGAATGTTACAAAGGTCTTTACTCAAGCTTTAACTGTATGAATATGTTTGAGATTAACCACTCTTTATTAAGACAGTTCGGACCTGAGCAGTGGACTTTGTATAAAGGAAAACATCTTTTATCTTTTGTTGATAACCACGATGTGACAAGAGTTGCAAGTATTCTGAATAACGCTAACCACCTTCCTCTTATATATGCCCTTGCCTTTGGTATGCCTGGAATTCCTTGCGTATACTACGGAAGTGAATGGGGAGCAACTGGCAGAAAAGAGGACGGCGACCCTGCTCTGCGTGTTTCCTTTGATACCCCTGTGTGGAATGACCTCACAACATTTATATCAAAGCTTGCTGCTGCAAAGAAGTCTTCAAAGGCGTTAAATTACGGAAACTTCTCATCTGTCGTGCTCACTAATGAACAGTGTGTGTTCCTACGCCAGTGTGACGATGAACGTGTGCTTGTTGCCATAAATGCAGCCGAACATCCTTATTTTGCTTCATTTAATATGGGATGTGACTCCTGCGTTGATATGATAAACGGTGAAACCATTGCGCTGAATAACGGAATGGAACTGGCAGGATATGGGGCTTACTTCCTGAAAATCAGTTAAAATAAAAAGAAATAGCAGGATAATAAGAAATGAAGAAAATAGATTTTGAAAATGGAACCGTTACGGGAAATATTCTGAGTGCGGCACTTCCTATGCTTGTTGCCCAGATGTTAAATCTTTTATATAACGTGGTAGACCGTATTTATATTGCACGTATACCAGAGGTTGGAACAGCCGCCATAGGTGCTGTTGGAATATGTTTTCCATTGATTGTTATTATCACAGCATTTGCCAATCTGTTTGGAGGCGGCGGTGTGCCTTTGTTTTCAATATACAGAGGCCGTAAGAAGGATACAGAAGCCACACGCATTATGAATACTTCATTTTCAATGGTATGCATAAGCGCCATTATTCTTATGACTATAGGTATGTTATGCGCACGTCCGCTCCTCATATTATTTGGCGCATCATCTGATGCACTTGTTTACGCCTATCCATATATGATGATATATCTTATAGGAACTCTGCCTTCTATGTTAGCAGTAGGACTTAATCCGTATATCAATGCACAGGGATATTCTACAGTTGGTATGACATCGGTTGCTATTGGTGCGGTTATGAATCTTATATTAGACCCGTTATTTATATTTTTCTTTAACTTCGGTGTCAGTGGAGCGGCTATTGCAACTGTAATATCACAGAGTTTTTCAGCCATATTTGTATTGTATTTTCTTACACGAAGGTCTGAGCTTAAGATGCATTTTATAAGGAAAAATAAATTATCAGAATGTATGGGATATGCAAAAAATATAGTAAGTCTTGGTACTGCCGGTTTTGTTATGCAGATAACAAACAGCCTTGTTACAATATGCTGTAATAATGTACTTTCAGTTACTGGCGGGGATATATACATATCTGTTATGACTATTGTATCAAGTGTCCGCCAGCTTGTTGAAACTCCTATATATGCGATAAATGAGGGCTCTTCTCCTATATTAAGCTATAATTATGGTGCTGGAAGGGCTTCAAAGGTAAAAAAAGCTATTGTTGTAATGGCGCTTATGATATTTGGTTATACAGCAGTTGTGTGGAGTATTATTATATTTGCACCTGAATCACTTATTAAGATATTCAGTTCCGATGCAGACCTGCTTTCTGACACTGTCGAAGCTCTGAAGCTGTATTTTGCTGCATTTATATTTATGGACTTACAGTATATAGGACAGACTGTATTTAAGTCACTTAACAAGAAAAAGCAGGCTATATTTTTCTCACTCCTTAGAAAGGTGTTTATAGTTGTTCCGCTTACATATATTATGCCATATGCCCTGAATATGGGAACCTCCGGAGTATTTATGGCAGAGCCTGTATCAAATGTTATTGGCGGGGGAATATGTTTTGTAACGATGTTATGTACTGTGCTGCCGGAGCTTAAGAGGATGGAGAAAGAGTAAAGTAAGCTACGTGTGTCTGACACTAATAAAACTTCAACCACCAGAAAGCTGATTAATTGCGTTGGCTTCTAAAGCTTTCTGGTAATTGAAGCTTTATTGCTGGAATAACTCCCACGACTTATGATATCCGTCTGTTATTTGTCAGCTTAAGCAGGCTCTTTCTTACTTGTAGTATCTAGTCCTGTAACATTTTTTTAAGTTCTTCTCTTTCGCCTGCTTTAACTCCTATTATGTCCATTGCTTCATCTGCTGACTTTCCTAGATTGTTCATTACATTGTACCTCTTTGTTACAGTCGATGAACTATCAGTATTTACCTTATATGTGCTATTCTTCGTATTATTCATAGTAGTATTCTCCTTATCGTAAATATAACTTCACAATCAGGCAGACTATGAATAACATAATCATAAATGTATTGTAGCATCTGCGGATGTATAAAACAAGCGCACTTCAAGATACAGCCAAAGATAAAATGCTCTTATTCTTACTCCTTAAGATAAAACTATATCCTGCCTGATTGTAATAACCTTGGGATTAATTGTAATGATACTGAATTCAGCATAGATAATTGCTTTCGCAATATTAGTCTGTAAATAATTCTTAAGACTTACTAAGTATACTATGGTTATAGAATAGCATGCTATGTATACTATATTAATATAATGTATATTATTTAATTACATGTATTAATTTTTCTATCTATTTTTGAAATTATACTGTTACTTATTCTGTAATGTATTATTTGCTGATACCTTTTATAACATATTACACCTATCCTTTATGGAAAAATGTTACATATAAAATAGGCTGTTGCACAAAACATAATTTATACCTTATGTAGATTTTAATACATGTCCACATATTATAATGTCAGGGGCAAATACCTTTTGACCATAAAATCATATTATATAAATAATGTTCTTGCAACAACCTATTTATATTTAACAGCTTATAACACGTCCTGTCCTTGCTGTAACTCTGTGTGAGATTGATATAACAGTCCTGTTCTCAGATACATTTTTAAGTGCTGTAAGAACCGTTCTTTCTGTGTTGGCATCAAGATTGGCTGTTATCTCATCAAGTAAAAGCAGCTCTGGATTAGCAACTGTAGCTCTTGCTATTGATAACAGCTGCCACTGTCCCTGTGAGAATACCTCCTGCGTACACGTGGTATCATATCCATTTTCAAAGCTCATAATCGTATCGTGAAGTCCTGTAAGCTTCGCTGCTTTGATAACAGCTTCATCAGATATGTTCTTGTCGTAAAGCGTAATCTGGTCCTTAATAGTTCCCGGAACCATATGAAATGACTGCTCCACATAACCGAATATTTTTCTCTTTCTGTTATCCGGTATTGCGGCAGAATTCATATCATTTATAAGGATAGAACCTTTCTGTGGCTTATACAGACCTAAAAGCAGCTTGAATATTGTACTCTTACCTGCGCCCGTCCTGCCTGACAGTGTAACCTGCTCACCTCTGTTTACAACAAATGTCTTATCATCGATTACAATGCGGTCAGCCTCATATCCAAATGTTACATTATTGAACTGAACATATGGTGTATCATTTTTATCATCAAATATCTTTTCTGCCTGTAATTCTTCATTATTAAAAAACTTAGCTTCTGGCATACTATTTACAACTGCTTTATCTTTTGATGTACTCTTTATCTCCTCTGCACCTGCTGACACATTCTTTACATCTGCTTTATCTTCTAATGTACTCTTTATTTCCGCATTATCTTTAACATCCTCAAGCACCGGAAGTTCAAAGAATTCATTTATTCTTTTTACACCTGCAATCGCTGACTGTATCGTCTGGATTTCCATACCAAGACTTTCAACTGGTGAGAATATCTGTGATATGTAGTTGATAACTGCTACTGCTGTACCTGCTGACATACCAAAAAGTGTAAGGACTTTGGCATTGCCTGACGCTGAAAATAACATAATTACTGCTGCTACAACTGCATTTAATATAAGGATAACTGGTGAATATATTGCATCGTAAAAGTTGGTCTTTTCCATAGCTTTGTAGCTGTCACTTATATATTCATCATATCTTTTCTCCATATACTTTTCCTTGCCAAGATTATGGATTGTACGGATATTGTGAAGCGTTTCCGGAACGTGTCCTGAAGCACGGCTTACCGCACGTCTGTTTTTCAACTGGGCATCAAGCATATTTTTCTGTACGTGTCTTGTAAACCAGAATAAAAATGGAAGAAGTACTATAAGCACTATTGCAAGTCCTTTGTTTCTGAACCAGATAACTGCAAGAATACTTATTATCTTACACGCATCTGCAAACATACTTACAATTCCCGATGTGAAAAGGTTCTCAACTGTATCAACATCACCTACGAACCTTGATACAACAGCACCCGGCTCCTGCTTATTAAGTGAGTCAGCAGAAAGTCTTATAAAATGCTCCATAAGTCCGCTTCTAAGCGCATGTGTTATATTCTGTCCAAATACTGTAAGAAGTCCTTCCCTTGCAGCTTCCATAAGACCTGTAATAACTGTAAATGCCATATAAAGAAATATAAGATATACAGGCACCTGACTTCCTGTTGTCAGTGTATCTACTATTTTTCCAAGTACAAGTGGTGGATAAAGAGCTGTTATAATCGCACCACATACTGAAACTATAATTCCAAGAGAAAAACCTTTTTTCTTTATTATAGTGTGTAATATTATTGAACCTACGTTGTTGGAATTCTTGCTGCCATTATTTTTCTTATTATTTACACTATTAATATTATAATTATTGTCTTTATTTTTACTGACTTCTGCGCCGTTTATATTATTACTGCTCATTGCTATCCACCTCCTTTTTCTTATTTTTTTCTGTGTTTTTATTCTGCGATACATCTTTTTCTTCCATAGTATTTTGTGACATATCTTTGTGGCTGCTCATTATATTCTTTTGTACTACATCTTTTTCTTTTGAAGATGAATTATTGTTTATTGCATCGTTGTCTTCATCTGCATTTTTATTAATCACATTTTCTGTATGCTCAGCTACACTATCACCCGTCTGTGTACTGACGGTTTCATACAACTTCCTATACTGCGGACACTGTGCCATAATCTCTTCGTGCGTTCCCACGATTGCCTTCGCATCATCCATCCATATAACCTTATCCATCTTAGGGAACATATACAGACGGTGTGACATAATAATTACGATATTATTCTTTGCTATATCACAAAGGTTGTTATATATCTTTTCCTCGGTACTTCTGTCCAACGCTGAAAATGGGTCATCAAGCACAAGCACCGGCTTCTTATGACAAAGTGTTCTGGCAAGTGCTATTCTTTGTGCCTGTCCACCTGACAGCCTTACGCCACCGTTACCAATAAGCGTGTCAGCTCCATTTTCCATCTTGGCAACCTCTCTATCTATGCATACGTCCTTGAGGTATTCTGCTACATTGTAATCATCACCAAGCAGTACATTATTCTTAATTGAGTCATTAAATAATTCAGGGTCGTGTCCAAGATAGCTTATTATTCCCGACCTTACATTATCAGCAACACTGCTTAACTCATTTCCATTATACCTAATACTTCCTTCATATGGATATTCACAAAGAAATGTCTTTCCAAATGTTGACTTACCACAGGCAACCGGACCTGTAACACCTATAATTTGTCCCGGCTTCGCTGTAAATGAAATATCATTATATACATTTTTTCCATCAGGATATGTAAAGCTTAAGTTCTGCACCTCAAGCTCTGCTGATGTCTGATTTTTACAATCTGTATCCTTATCCTGAATAACCATAAGCGGTTTAATTCGCTTCCACGAAACCTGTGCTTTATGAACTGCATTAAACAGCTTTGCCGCCTTTGAAGACTTATCTGATAGCTTTATAAAGCAGGCAAGAAATGTTGTAAATGCCGCAACATTCCAGCTTCTCCAGCCTATGCCAAGCACATTTTTACTACCAAAATATAATATAAAAATTACACCAAGCATTGAAATAATTCTGTATAAAGGTGTCATTGAAGAATTCCATATATTTGCCCTAATAGCAGATTTCTCATATGCTGAAAGATTATCTTCGTATGCAATTCTTCTGTCCTCTTCTCTTCCGTATACCCTGTAGGTTATGGCATTGGAAGCTCTGTCAAGTGTGGCATTACTTAATATTCCCGACTGTCTTTTATATTCTGCACCTGTTCTCTGTACGATAACTTTCATCTTTTCTGCAAGTACATAAGATATAGGTGGAAATATCATTGCAATAATTGCCAGTCTTACATCATATACAAGCAGCATTCCTGCATATGCAGCCATAGCAACTCCTGTATCAAACACCTCTGTTGTGAACTTTCTCATACCTTCGGCACAGTCATCAACATCAAGAATTGCCTTTGTCATAATATCGCCGGTACCTTCACTTTCAAGTTCAGTCCTGCTTTTTAACACAAGCGTTCCATACAATATTTTCTTCATTCTTCTGTTGACGTTGTTTGCAAATCTTCTTACATAGAAACGCTTTATATATCTTGATACCTGCACAATTCCGATAGATACAACATATGCAGCTACAAGTATAAGCATATCCTTGTATACAGCATTTTTCGACAGTATATCTATAAGACAGCCTGTCATCTTACCTTCAAACCAGGGACCTAGCAAAAGTCCGAAGTTATATATAAGACCGGACACTGTTATTATGAGCAGTACAACCCATTCTTCTTTAAAATATGATAATATTCTGTCGGCTGCAAATTTCTTATGTGCGGTCACATTTTTGTTATCTGAAGGATTTACTCCATTATTTCTTAATTTAAAATCCAATCTCATCTGGTGCCACAGAACATTTCCATGAGTAGATTTATCTGTTATCCCCTCATCAACGAATCCAAACTTGGAATAATATGGAACAAGGCTTTCTTTACAGGTTAATACAAGCCCTTTCCGATTCTGTTTTCTGGCATCTAAGATGGCCTTCTTAATTAGCTCTTTCGCATATCCACATCTGCGATATTCAGGAAGAGTATTTACACCAAAAATCATCTGCCATGCACCATTCTCGTTATGCATTGATGCATTTTCATACATCTCATCTGTAAGATCAGCCTCATCCGTAACAAAACCATCTACAAACGCAATGAGTTTATCATCATCAAACATAAGCCAGAAATGATTTCCATAATATTTTATTCTTTGCTCAAATTCTTCTTTAGTTGCTGCCTCTAAAACAGGAAAACACTCGGCTTCAACCGATGCAATATCGTCTAAATCAGCCATTGTTGCATATCTTATATTCACAATCATTCCTTCTTTACTATGATTTTTTCATTATAGCTTCCTATAAGACAGATAATGCACATTATATGCGTATTTCTAATACTTTCTACTCTATCACATACTCGTACATTCTAAACTGCCTGTTTCCAACCACCTCATAAAATATGTTTTCAGTACTTACATATTTAAAGCCAGCTCTGATATATAACTTGTCGGCTAGTGTGTTCTTATCTATTACATCAAGATGAATGGCTTCAATGTTTTCTAACTTAGCATATGATATTAAGTTTTTTACAAATTGAGTAGCAAGACCCATACCACGGTACTCATATCGCACTGCAAGGGCATGGATTATCCATACATTATTATCTCTTTCATTTACTTTCCACGCTACCTTTTTATACTCTTTATTAGAATTACTGTTAACTATGGCACACGCCTTAATTATTCCTTCATCTCTTAATACGAATAACTCTTTCTGAACAATACCAGCCATTATAAAATCTGCTGAAGGGTGTTCTCCCTTTTTCCAGTCAGGAAAAGAAGGTTCTTCTTTGCTTTTATCTATTAAATCCCAATAGAGATTTTCTATCTCATTAAAATCCTCCAGGCATGCTAATTCAAAATTCATATATCTGTCTCCTAATTTTTATTTAACTCCAGCTCTTCCAGACATCCGGCTGGTATCCAAGTGTTGATGCTTTTCCACTAGTCTCTCAAAAGAGGCTTCAAAGTTTAAATCATCCTTATCACTTCTTTTTCTTGGACCTTTCATGTGGTTTTTACTGCTTGCCCGCCTTGCCTTCTTACTTATATGTCTTTCCATTAACATAAGATCAATATTTTCATTTGTATACCATTTCCCGGACTGATGAATGGCATATGCACCCTTACTTAATGCCATGGCAGCAACACCATAATCCTGCGTAACTACTAAATCTCCTTTTTCACAAAGGCTTATTAACTTAAAATCAACCGCATCAGCTCCGGCACCCACATATACCACTTCTGAATAGTCTGATGTAAGATAATGATTAGTATCACACAAAAGCGTTACGGCAATATTATGACTCTTAGCTATTCTTTCAACTATCCCTATCACAGGGCATGCGTCAGCATCTACATATATATGCATACTATTATCTCTTTCATTTACAATCAATTGTTATATACATTTAGGAACAGTCTCTATTTCATTCCCACAGATAACTTATACCAGCGTTTTATGTATGGATCATCAAAAAGCTCAAGGTCGTTTTCTGTAAGTCTCACGAAAAGATCGGTAAGCCCGTCATACTCATTAATGTCTCCTGCAGGATACAGTTTCCAGTTTAGCTGCTCTAATGTCCAGTTACTCTTAACTGAATTGTGAAGCATAGACGTTGTCGCATAATTAGACGGGTTATCCTCTCCTCCAATGGCAATAGGAATGATGTGGTCAATTGTTGGGACCAGCTCCCAGTAGGCACTGTGACATTCTTCCATCTTCCAATGGCTCTGATATGGAAATGCATCCGGCATGTATGAAAAGCAGACTGCTAAGATAATTCCATTCCGTAGCATTGATATTATAGTGCGGTTTCCCCTCATTATCATTGATTACCTCCCCACGGCAGCTAATCCATACCGGTGAATTCTTCCCGCTAATCAAACGACATCGCACGTTGTACCTTTTTTCTTTTCAAGCATATATTTTACGCTTGTGATTTTCGAGCAGCTTACGGTCTTTCTCATAAACCAACGTACGAAGATGCTTTGTTGCATCATTCATAAATTTATCAGGAAGCATAAAACGCTCTACCGCTGACTGTGATATCCTCAGTGTATCATTCTTCAAATCTATAATATACAGATAATCATCCATACAAGGTGCAATTAAGTCAATCACACTTCCTGCTTCCCGCTCGTCAAGTATTTTATATGCATCAAAAGCCATCATCAAAATTCACCTTCCATTATATTACTCTTCAATGTCTGAGATTTTGAATTTCGCTATCATTTCACTCAGATTTTCTGATTCACTGCTCATCTGCTGGCTCGCAGCCGCACACTCCTGTGATGTTGCTGAATTGGTCTGTACAACATCATTGATCTGCTCAATTCCTTCGTTAATCTGCTTGATCTCACTGGTCTGGGTCTCAAGTGTATCAGCTATATTAATCACCTCTTTTGTAATTACCTTAGAGTTCTCTGCTACTTCTTCAAGCTGTGAGGCTGTCTGCTCTGCAATATTCATGCCTTTTTCAACAGCCTGCACAGATGCCTCTATAAGCGCAGCTGATTCCTTTACAGCCTGTGCACTTTGATCGGCAAGAATATTTACCTGATTTGCCACAACCGCAAAGCCTTTTCCTGCCTCCCCTGCCCTTGCCGCCTCAATAGAAGCATTTAATGCAAGCAGGTTGGTCTGTGATGCAATATCATTAATAGTTGATATAATCTGATCTATCTGTTTAGAGGCTTCGTTTATTTCATGCATAGATGCAACCATCTCCTGCATCTTTCCATTGCTTTCCCAAATTGCACCTCCAAGTTCGTCCACTTTTCCACTGATTTCCTTTGCACTCTTTGAATTCTGCTCCACCTGTTCTGAAACTCCCGCAACTGTCGCTGTCAGTTCCTCTACAACCGCAGCCTGATTGGTTGCACCGTCTGCAAGGTCATTTGAGCTTGCAGCTACCTGCTCTGCCGCACTTGAAACCTCGCTTGATACATGCTGGATTCCCTTTATGGTGACTGCCATACTTTTTTCAAATTCCATAAATGAATTTAAAATACCTACAAAATCGCCTTTCCACTCTACTTCCGGCTGTGCATCAAAATGTCCGTCCGCAAAGAGCTTCATCGACCTGTCTATATCATCCACATATGAGCCGAGAATACGGATAGACTTTCTCATGCTGTGTGCCAATCTACCGATTTCATCCTCTGAATGGTACTCAAGTGTGCTGTGAAGATTTCCTTCTGTCAGCTCCTTTGCCACATCCTCGATTGCATGTAACGGCTCAAGGATTGTATCAAGCACGATCTTTCCTGTTCTCTTTGTCAACCGCCATGCACATGTCAGACAGATAATGATGACTATGAGTCCGACTGCAGCACATACGTATGTACTTACAACTGCCTGAAGGCTTCTTTCGTCAGTCAGCTTGTCGATTTCCTTTGCAAGCTCAACAGTTTTATTTAACTTTGGTGTACACTCATTGATAATCTGATCAACAGCCCCATCCTTCTGTCCGGCTTTAATCTTATCCATGATTGAGTATCCGGTATTCGCCCAGTCAGAAAGAGCCTTTGAATATTCATTATACTGATTCTCCGGAACAACACCTGATTTTTTTATTGTTTTTAACTGCACATCAATATCCTCGAGCAAAGTTTTTGCACCCTGCTCATAATCTTCATACGTAGACTGGTCAGGATTAAGTGCCATCTCTCTTACATTTCTTGCCGCTGAAGTTACATTTATTCTACATACCTTAACCGCCTGATCAGAAGCATTTACCTTGTTTACATAGTTTAACATATTGAAAAACAACACACCAATGACCGCAATCGAAAGCAGTCCCGAAATAAGCATCATGGTAATAACCATTTTGTAACCATAGTTGATTCTTTTACCCAAATGCATGTTTTCCAATTTCTTTTTCATCGCACCTTTTTTTGAAGACATAATTTGTTATTTCCTCCTATCTTATGATACCTTTTGACTCTTTAATCATATTATTATTTATACTCAAGTCCGAATTCATCAGACTAATTTAATATAGTACTTTTTTCTAAGGACACAATACTGTATTCTCAATAATCTTTATGTGAATCTTTCTATTAAATATGTGGATTTGCACAAAATGGTATAATTTTTCGTAATCCCCCTTAAAATACATATTTTACGAACTGTTTGTATTTTTGGTCAGTTTTGCAAACTTGAATTGAGATTTCATATATTCAAAGGGATTTAATAACTGTTATATTTTATTATCAAATATCTCTCAAGCCCTTGAAAACACTAAGTTTGTCGCAGGTGAGCTTTCCCTTATTGTTTCCCTTGTATTATATTGTCCCATGAGTGTTTACGAACTCTGATAAGGGAAAAAACAAGGGAAAGAAAATCTTATAAAACAGTATAACACAAAATAAAAGTGACATGGTGAACTGATTGAAATGCTTCTGATTTTTGCAACAAATGATTGATTGAACGATAAGGAGATTTGATACGATGAGAACGATATTTGCAGAATACAATCCACAACGCAACAGCATTGATGTTTATACTTCTGCTGGCTATATGCTCCGCATTGACTGCTTGGAAGCGGAGAAGAATTTAACAACTACTCCCGGATCTGACTGTGCATTAAACGCACTTGCCATTGATGAACCACTTGAGTATGCAAGATTGTATCTTGATGGAACGATGCAAATGTGGATAGATGCGGAAGATTCCTTTTAGGTATACGCAAGAAACGGCGGCTCTGATTTCTCAAAACCGCCGTTAGGATAATAACTTAAAATAGGCGCGCAAAATCACCTGCCCCAGCCAGCGTTTTTTTCTTTCCCCGTAGTCGGGGCAGGTTCATGCGCTATGCAATTATTCTTCTTTAGCTTCTATCAAGCCGATATTTTTTGCTCTGCGTTCCACATAGCAGCATATTTTCCGCCTTTCGCAAGCAATTCCTCATGGGTTCCAGATTCAGCAATCCTGCCATCACCCATTACAAGGATTTGATCTGCATTTTTGACGATGGAAAGGGTATGAGCAATCATTACCACAGTCTTTTTCTCTTTTAATAGATTAGCGATGGCCTGCTTTACGGCAAGCTCATTTTCAATGTCAAGAGATGCTGTTGCTTCATCCAAGAGCAGGATGGGGCTATTTTTCAGTATAGCGCGGGCTATTGAAATTCGCTGACGCTCACCGCCAGAGAGAAGATTTCCATTCTCGCCAGTCGGCGTATCGTATCCCTTTTCCATCTTACGGATGAAGCTGTCACAGTTAGCCTCCCGGCAGGCAGCCTCGATTTCCGTGTCCGTAGCATTAGGGCGAGCGTGTCGGATATTATCCCGGATGGTATCGTCAAAAAGAAATATGTCCTGGTCTACCATAGAAACTTGCTCCAGTACACGCTCTGCGGCAACATGGTTAATGGGTTTACCGCCAATAGAAATCGTCCCGCCCGTTGCTTCATAATATTTTGCAATCAGGTTCAAAATAGTAGATTTGCCGGAGCCAGAGTCTCCGATAATGGCCGTGAGCTTTTGATCTGGCACCGTAAAGGTGGCGTGTTTTAGTACCGGTTCACCGGGAACATATGCAAAATCTACATTGTCAAATGTGATTTCATGGGTAGCTGTGTGAAGCGGCTCCATGCTGCCAGTTTCCTCCGGCTCATTCATTACACTCAAGATTTTGTTTTTCGAGATCATCAGGTTCTTATAACTGGTGAGGTCTACAAAAATCGAGTTAGCCAGCTTTGCACAGAACAGGGGCAGCATACAAATCAAAAGGTAGTCCACCGTGTTCAGTGTCCCTGCGACCCAGGGTGCATAGGCCAGCAAGATAACCAGCGGGCAGGACAGCCAACTCAAAATACCAAAGACCGCACCAATAGGAAGCACTTTTGATTCGTACACAAAGCTGATCCGACAGAACTCCCGCATAGCGTTGATAACGGTTTTATTCTTCAAACCACCTACGCCATAGGCCCGGAAAGTTTGAATACCAGACACATACTCCACAATGCTGCTGACATTCTCTGCACAAATATCATTCTTTTCTTTACCATACTTCCGAACCATACGGAAGGAAAGCCACAGTCCAGGGATCAAAAGCAAGTCGGCAATCAGCAGGATAATTCCGGCAGGCACATAAATGGTCATCACAAAAATAATCAGCATGAGCGAAAGTGCAAAACTCTTTGCCATATCACCGATCTTATGGGTCAGGATTTTTTCATAGTTGTTTACATCGCTTGTGATGGTATTGATATAATCGCCGGTCTGTCCCTGGGTAAACCGGGAAAGCGGGATACGCTTCAAATGGTCGCCCATAAAGAGGCGGGTATTCTTGCTGACCTCTGCACCGCCGATCTGCGCTTTGGTATAGCCATAGCTGTAAATCAGGATACGAAGAAGAAAAACCACCGCGATCACACAGGTCAGAACCAGGACACGGTTCATGTCAAATTGTCCCGACCACAAAAACTGCATGACAGAGTAAAGCAGCATAAACAGGCTGCCGGAGAGAAGCCCTTCCAGAACAGTCCCGTCAACGCCAATATAAAAATTACGGTTCTTTTTCAATACATCATGCTCACTCATGCTGCTCGCCTCCCTCCAACTGATAAGTAATATTCCGGGCTGTTTCGTAGTCCTCCCACGCCTTCCGATAGTAAGCATTGTTCTTTCGGACTTCCTCATGGGTTCCGACACAGGTAATTGTGTGATTTTCAACCACTGCTACACGCTCGCACATCTTCAACGCGCTCAAACGATGGGCTACCACAATGACAGTCTTTCCCTTACAGAGATTTTGAATGGCTTTGTCAATCTCCATCTGATTTTCCGGGTCAGAGGCGCTTGTGGCCTCGTCTAAGATCAAAATGGGGGCATTCTTCAGGATAGCGCGGGCAATGGCAATCCGCTGTTTTTCACCGCCGGAGAAGCGAGAGCCGAAGCTGCCCACCTTCGTGTCATATCCATCCGGCAAAGACATGATGAAATCATCAATCTGCGCCTCTTTTGCGGCGGTCCGTACTTTTTCCAGAGTGGCGTTACTGCCCATGCGGATATTTTCTAAAACGCTGTCACGGGTCAGGAAGGTCTTTTGGAACACAATGGCGACATTTTTTAGGATAGTATCATAATTGAGTTCCTTTACATTTTTCCCGCCAATCAGCACTTCGCCCTCCTGCACATCATAGAACCGGGAGATCAGCTCAATCACGGTACTTTTACCGGCACCAGACTGTCCCACAAGGGCCATGCGTTCACCATCTTTAATTTTGAGATTAACGCCTTGCAGTACATCGGTCTTGCCATCATAGGAAAACCGAACATTCCGAAGTTCAATATCGTGATTTTGGGGAAAGTCCGCTCCACCCTCATAAATTGGAATATCCAATATCTCTTTGGTCTTAGTAACAGCGTTCAGCACATTGGCAAAATTAGTCCCCAGTTCCTGTAGGGGGCGTATTTCCGTCAGATACATGGAACCTACATAGACGAACAGCAAAAATGCGCTGGCAGCCAGTGAGCCTTTCAGGAAAAACATTCCGCCGATTGGAACCATCATCAACATCCCACATTCGATGATAACAACAAAGGCCGCATAAGGTGGCCCCATGCGCCGGGAAGTTTCATTCCACATGGCGTTTTCTTCCTGGATAGCGTCTGAAAACTTTTGAAACGATTTGCTCCCCATGTTATAGGCTTTAATCAATTTCATGCCGCTGATGTACTCAATCATAACCGAGTTCAGTGTGGTAATGGAGTGATTGGCCCGTTCCATCAGGTCATCCGTATTGCGGAACATCATCCCCATTACAACAACAGCAAGGATCAGCGGAACCAGGGAAATCAATGCCAGAGGAATATTGACGGTCATCAGATAAATAAAGATGACTACCGGCCCCACCAGATAGCACACAAGGTCAGGAAGGTTATGGGCCAGAAACAGCTCCAACTTTTCAATATCTTCATTCAGAACCGTTTTTATGTCCCCGGTGCGCCGTTCATTCAAGGCCCCTAAAGGCGCTCTGGCCATGTGTTCTGCAACCATGCAGCGCACTTTGAAAAGAGCGCCATAGGCCCCTTTGTGGGCTGCTACGCCGGAACAGCCAAACAGGGCAAACCGCAAAGTTACCGCCACTGCAATCATTACCACGGTATGTACAACAAGTTCCTGCGTGCAGGTATGATTGAAGGTGGCGTCCATCAGCCGGTAAATTCCAATGTAAGGGACGATAATGCAAAGACCGCTGACCGCCGATAGAAAAATTGCCAGGAACAGCCAGATTTTTTGCTCACCGGCCCAGTGGAGCAGCAAAGCTACTCTGTTTTCTTTTTTCTGTTTCATAGATCACCTCTCCTTTCCATCTGAAACAGAGAACAGCTCTCTCAATTTCGGGAGGGCATCCATTGTAACTGGTACATCATCGGGCATTTCGCCCTCGTCAAAATGCAAGACACGAGAACAGGTACGGCAGACAAACTCAAAATCATGAGTGACAATGAAAATGACTTTTCCCATATCGGATAATCGTTGAATCAGTCCCGCCACCTGCGTCATACTGTCAAAGTCAAGACCGCTGGTCGGTTCATCAAATACAAGCAAGTCTTTCCCACAAATCATGCTGACAG